>Ga0210043_1001164_pt1 | contig 23847 bp, 30 predicted proteins | sample CryGeymet201501t_FD_183990 | JGI IMG/M metagenome (GOLD analysis project Ga0210043, IMG submission 183990) | Groundwater microbial communities from Crystal Geyser aquifers in Utah, USA - Crystal Geyser metaG 2015-01t (SPAdes) (version 2) | ecosystem: Environmental > Aquatic > Deep subsurface >... | reverse complement strand
CGGAAGTTGTCCCATTGAGATTGAATAGCCTTTCTTAATAGCTGAAAAGAACAAGTCGCTATCTTCTCCGCCATTATAAAAGCCTTCATCAAATCCTCCTAGATCTTCCCAAACAGAACGCTTAATGCGGAAAGCAAAGCCTGATGGAATTTTAATTGTGCTTAGGTTTCCAGTTGCAGCCGCTTTCCATTTGCCACCTTCAACATAAAAACCAATCCCATGCAAAATTTCTTCACCATTGGAGGGAATAATCTGGGAGAAGCCAACAATATCTTCTTTCATGTTGCAGGCTTCAACAAACATCTCTGGATCTGGGAGAGTATCATCATTGAGAATAATTATGTTATCAGTTTCAGCAAGCCTTGCACCTTTGTTGCAGTTATAAGCAAACGAGCCACCGGAAACAATGATGATATTAAAAATATCATTTGGCAGATGTTTTAAGCATTCATGCAAGTGATCGTGCCGGTTATGATGAGGAATTATAATATCTGCAACTCTCTCTCGATTGCTTAGCTTTTTATATAAGTCAATTTTTAGATCATCTTTCTTAACACTCTCAACATAAGAGCCGGATCTAAAGTGAGGGCAGGTATCGGCAGGCACTCCACAAAACTCGCAAATACCCTCCATTATTCTTGGTTTAATCATATCTTTGGCTCTTTAATGAATTTAATTTGCATACTATGTTTTCTAAAGATATCCCTTCCAGAAAACTCTTTGTCAGTTTCATAATGCATATAAGTAGTATCAGAGAAAGATGCCAAAATATTATCTAGAAAATTATTATAATCAGAAGTATCAACCACGAAAATATTTTCCGGTTTAATAAAATATTCTAAGTTTCTTTTGCGATCATTAACATGCTGAATGGGGAAGGTTTTATTTAAAACAAATTGAGTATAGTCAGCAAATAGCAAAACATAAACATTACCATTAGGAATGGTTAGCTTTTTCGCTTCCTTGATAATATGCAGATGCCTTGTGCTAAAGCAATCAAAGCCACCAGCAATTAGAATATTTTTTGGCATATTTATTTCTTGGCTAGATCACCGGCAAGCTTTCTAAGCCACTTAATATTTTTCTCAACAATTTCCATTTCGCTGCGATGAGCTTCAATTTCCTCTTTCTTATTCTTAAGCATCAGTAACGCTTGAAAACATTGAGCAATATTTTTATTATTTTTGGCGACATTTTTCATTACTTCTCCGCCATAATAATTTGGATCAGCAACCTGCTTCAAAGCATGGCCTTCAGCTTCGGCAATTATCTTCTCATCATAGCCAGACAAATTTTCATCATACAGGCGGTTATATTCCTGTTCCATGTCTTTTAAAACAAAGGCCGTTTTAATATAACCTATCTTCATTGACTTAAGCTGTGTCTTGGCAGTTTCTAAGTCAACTAAATTAAGTTTGATTTCCGTTAAGTCCTCAAGTCTTGTGAATTTATTATCCATAGTTTTATTGGCCGCTATTTCCTTGATCTAAGGAAGTTGGCTGGCTTTTAGTATTATTTAAATTAGCGTTTTGATTAGCGATTTGATTTTGAGCAATGTTTGCTTGCTGGTTATTTCCCATCTGTTGTCTGGCTTGCATATCTCTTTCGTATTGTCCGGTTTCAAAGTAAGCCATCTTGTGAGCATTGATATGAGCTAAAGCGGCATCAGTTTGCTCTGCTTGAGAATGGATTAACATGTGAGATAAGTGATCCTCATTGGCCTCAACTTTAACATCATTGAAATTGTTTTTGTTAAGCAATTCATTTTCCATACCGGCACGCATTTCATCTGGTGTCTTTGGACTGATCATTGCTATTTCTTCAGATGGCAAATTATAAAGCCTTAGCATGTGTCTTTCAGCATAGCGTTTAGCAGCTAGAGGTTTTGTTGGGTCTTGAATAATCATCGGCATAATTGCAGCCCATGAAACTCTTTCTCGAGAACGCTTTTGCTCAACTTCTAATTTAGATTTGATTGAGATATCTGGATCTTCTTTCGTGATGAAATCTTTTCTAGTTAAAGAAATAAAATTAGATCCAAGTGCTGAAGAAAGTCTGATGGTTTTCTTTTCAGCGGCCTTCATGTTTTGGCGATATAATCTATACCAAAGTTTCCAGAATTTCTTTTCTCCCCAAGCATTTATCTTTGAGCCAAGCATGAAGCGTAAATTGGCATTAGCAGTTGTTTGCTGAACTTCTGTTGCTGTCCTGTCTTGCTCTGATAAAACTCCTTGAGCATTTCTATCAGCACCAACGGCAAGATTAGCATCAACATCAAGTGCTTGAATGATATTAAGGCTCTTGCCAAGATCTCCGGTTGTTTTATTGAAAGGTTGGATTGTGCCATTATCAACATCACCACGCACCGGAATAAACTTGTTGAAAGCAAAGTCTAAATCTCTGCGGTTTAATATCTTATCTCGGTTGTATAAATACATCGGATAAAGATCAGCTTTAACAGCGGCGAGTTGTAAATTTTTAAAGATTGACTTAGCTCTTTGCTTATCCTCAACTAAATCAGGAACTGAAGTGCCAAAAGGATCTGTTCTGTTTGGTGAGTAATAATTTAAAGTCAATGGGAACGGAACTAAAGCAGGATTAGCTTTTTCTTCTGTGGTTACTGCTTCAATTTCTTCAAAGCGAAAAATGTTTTTAACATCATCGTCAAAAGTAACTAAGAATTTTCTAGTAATTCCATCAGCTCCCTTGATCATCATGAAGTGGTCAACCATATCATAAACCTCATTGTCCTTATTCGGATTGTCTTGATATTCAACTTGGTCTAAACCTTGAGCTTGGCGATAAGCATCATCAGTTAACTCTTGCTCTGTGCCAGTTTTAGCACGCTTCTTATCAAGTAAGCTAAGATTAAAGAAGCCACATTCTTCAGTCATTTCAGATCTAGTATATTGAACTTCAAAACCGGAATATCTAAAGTTTTTCATTACTAAACTTCCGTTTGGATCAGGCAACCAGCAAAGAGGATTAAGAGATTTTGGCATCGGAGTTTTTCTTTTCTTATCCCAATCAGAAATCTGTCTAATACCAACTCCAAAAAAGAAACGATCCCATTGAACTTTATAATTAATCACATCCATTTCCATTTCATCGTAGTCAAACTTGGCAAGCTTCTCGGCATTGTCAGCAGCTTCAGTATCGGAAATATCTCTGCCGGTAAAACCAACTTCAAGCTCATCGGAATAATAAACTGCCAACATGGTTGTCATGATGGTATAAATTGAGTTGTCGCCAATCTTATCTTTTTGTTTTCTTTGGTTGTTATAGAGTTTTAATCTTTCTCTAAAAGCAACTCTTTTCTCTTTAACATAATCACGACTGTCGGTAATTTCTTTTAAGCCTTGAGCAACAATCTTGTCATAATCGTAATTATTCTCGAGGCCTTTTGTTTCTTCTAACATATTTTTTTTAATAGACATCGCTTGGATCGTCATATCCAGCAATGTGCGAATTTAATGGATTAAAGTCTGCCTCAAAAGGATCTTCCTGCGGATCATGATGAGGTGTTGGCATATTATCCTGATGCAATGGCACAACAACTATGTCGCCTTGATAAGCTTCAGCATCTGATAAGTCATCATGCTTTGCTGAAGGAAAATCATACAGCTCATTAAGCAAGACATTAGTATCTCCAACTGGAATGAAATACCCTTTAGCATTCTTCGTTCCAACTGAAATCATCTTGCCTGTTTCATAGTGTCCGGCTAACGCACCTTGAATTCTACCCTCTTTGTTTCTGCCCATCGGCTTTAATTCTTCAACAACCGGATAAACATGCCGCCTTTCCATTTCCTCTTTTAACAGCGGCAATATCTGGTCATTAAATCCTTTCTTTTCAATACCTATTTTGATAAGTCCCTTTGGCGACCATTTCTCCCAAATTTCAAACACTAAATCAACAACGCCTTTAATATTTCTTTTTTCTCTAGCAACATGAACTCTAAATCTAGCACCATTGGGAGCAACGAATGTTACAATCGATCCAGTCCAATCAGCATTGGCGGTTGTCGTATCTGCTACATCGATCATAGCATATCCGTTTAGCGTTGTATTCCTTCTAACTTTTTCAAATTCTTCCATCGTTATTCTTTGAGCCGGCACTTGATATTGTTCTTCAGGAATATCAGGCTTGGCTATCATCTCCCACAAGAAATGATATTTGAAAACTCTTTCTTCTTCAGAAATAGGATCATTTAAATATTCTTGTGCAAACGCATTGGAAGATTGTCCACTTGACATCATATCTTTTTTCTTTTGTTCTAATTTTTCAAACGGCCATCTCTCTGGCCAAAGCAAGGTATTCTCTGGATCTGTCTTGTCATAAGCTCTATAAATTTTTCCGCCATGATTTGTTATCTGATTATTTAATAAACTGTCTTGATGCAGAATTGTCCCAAACATTTTTATTGAGCCTTTAGGATCAACGGCTGGCTGAATTCCTTTGTTATAATTATTTTCATATTTCAATCTCTGCTCTGGATTATTAATATGCTCATCTTCTTCCACATCGTCTAGGATAATTAAATCCGGTCTGAACTGTCTTGATTTTAAACCACGAATGGTTGAGTTAAATCCCTTTCCACGAATACGAGTGCCGTTGATAAATACATCTCCTCTGGCTTCTCTTTCGGTTGTTGTCTGGGGGATTAACTCATTTTTAATATCCTTCTTTCCAATCAAGTTTCCATAAACTAGGAATATTCTTTCGTTGTCAATAAACTCATCGTGAACGCCTTTGATAACTTCGGCTGCTTCCGTTGCTGTCTTTTCAATCAGGGCGACAAAGTTTCTTAATCTGTGAGCCGCTACATAAGCAACGCATAACTGGATGATGGTTGTCTTGGAATATCCACGAGGAGCTGCATGATATTCATTCTTCTTAGAAAAAATATAGCCAATAAGATCTCTATGAAAATCTGGACTTTTGTCTATGAGATAATGATGCATGAAAAAATGTCCCCAAATCATTACCTTATCAACAAGCTCCTCTTTACTGCTCCAATTCTTAAAAAATATTATTACCGGATCATAGTTGTTGTTGGCGGCCGACATTCTCATCAAGTCATCAAAGTCTGTTTTTAACTGTTTATTTAATATCATAGGAACAAAAAAGGAGAGCCTGAAGCTCTCTTATTCTACAATTAACCAATCTTCTGCAAGGATATCTTCAACTTTTAATTCCAACTCAAAACCATTGTGCATAATAATACTAGCATCTCGGCTACTTCCATCATTTATTCCGGTTGGTCGTTTAATACGAACACTCCAATCCCATCCAATACGCTTAACCTTCAAATTAAACTTCATCATCTCCAATGCTTCAGAAAAGTTTATCGGTTGGTTGGCTTTTAACTCATCAATTCTCTCTTGATTAATCATCATAAATTTATAATTCTTTATTTCTAAATTCATTAAGCATCACATTTACTTGCTCGATATTTAACACTTGAGTTGGCGGTTTGTTTTCCTCATCAGCTTTCCATTCATCAACATATTCAAGAAAAAGTTTAGCGGCTCTTTCATTGCCAGATATAGCTTCATCTCGCATCGCCTGTAAGATATCAGGAATATCATCATGAAAATATCTCTTTGTTAAAATCTTCTTAACTCTTAAAACAACCGGATGCCTTAGCCAATAGTAATATTGAAATTCAGAAATATTATGCTTTCCCATGAACTCAAAGCGAGATGGCCTCATAGCTTTTGGAAACATAGCAATTCTTGCAAGCTCCATTTGCCATTCAGTCATGTCAGGATATTCCTTAATTATTTTAACTAATTCTTTGTCTTGAGTATTATTAGGCATGGTTATTGGTATTTTATTTCTACAATTTGTTTATCAAGAATAGTTTCGGTGATATACATTTCAACTCTACCTCTTTCCGCCTCAACTTTAAAGCGGCGGCCATTATCATCAACATACTTGTAATTATCATCTCTGATCATTCTAAGTTTAGTGAAAGCATCCAAAATTCCTTTGCACATCAGCGTATAATTATCGCCATCTCGTTCTCTTTCAGTGTCAAAGATAAGCTTAAAATGAATGCCAATTTTTCCTAGAAATTCTTCTGGGAGATCTCCATCTTGCTGGGCTTTTAAAATATAATTTACTGCTAGACTTTCCCATTTTCTTTTAAGCACAACAACATCTCCTTCTCGTTTCCCATACTTTACAACTTTGTTGATGCTATCAGGATTAACAGGAATAATAAATTTATAATAATTTTTAAAAGACTTGCTCATATTCGTCTTTAGAACTAGGCAAAGGAATTTCCTGAACTGGATCTCTTGGAGGATTTTGCTGAAAGTTTTTTGATGCTTGAACTCCTTCAATCACTTTTTCTAAAATGCTATCCGGCATTGGAACTTTACGCTTTTCTCCTTTGTCAGTTGGATCAACAACTTCATCTGATGGAGTTTGAGGCTCTACAAGCTTCTCTGGTGCATCTTTTTTCTCTGGTTGAATATTTGGTTGTTTTTCTACTACTTCTTTCTCTGTGACTATTTCAGCCGGCTTCTCGTTAACGCTAGGCTCTTGTCCGAAGTGTTGCTTGCAATACTTTTCCAAGTAAGCTAATTGACCTTCAACAAGTTGAACGGCTTGAAAATCTTTCCTTGCCCAAGAACAAGATCCAATCGCAGTCCGGCAAACTGCAAAAAAAATACCAACTCCATTCGTTGAGGGTTGGTTTAAATCAAGCATTTCTAGCTTTTCATTTTTGTTTTCCATAGTTTTAATTTTAAGAGTTATTTACATAGCCCTGCTCAACAAAGCGTGGAGTAATAAGCATCTGGTATCAAATACCGGATGCATCAGTTTGCCCACGACATTACGAGCAAGACTATACAAACAATCCAGTGTTAAGATTTTAAGTAAATGCAAGCGAGTTGTGAAACTCATGGTCTAAACGGCTTGCATTCGCTTAATTTCAAAATAGCATAAAATTAAAACTATGGCAATATAGATTATTTAGATTGACAAATAACAAAAAACATTTCAATCACAATAAACTAATTTTCATCATCATCATCATTTTCGCTAATACCTAAATCTTTTCCATACCATTTGATTATCTCTTGATCATAATTCATATAATTTAATCTAATTTATTAATAATTTTCACAATGTCTTTTAAAATTCCAGCTAACATTTTGCCAATTAATTCAAGAGTTAAAAACACTCCAAGAAATCCAATACCAACTGACCAATGATTATTTTGAAATATTATTATCAGCAATAATATCGTGAATAAAATTCTTATAGCTGCATCTTTGTTTATTTTCATATTTTTTTATTGGCTTGCGAAGCAAGCTTAGTTAATAATATTTTTATGTGTTAAGTGCCACCAGTTACAACGACAACGATAAGCTCTAATTATTCTTCCCTTAAGCCTTGCATAGTTAACCTGATGCCTTGCTTCTTTTTTTGTGTATTTATTTTTTCCGGTTGGGCAAATCATTTTCTTAATTCGTTATAAACTTTTAAAAAATATAAAACACTTTTCTGTCCCAGCTCTTTGCAATCACTGAAAGCTATCCTCGCTTTTATTCTGTCATCTTTGAAACATTTAAAAATACTAGATCGCTTTGTTTCCGCATCAGTAAAATATTTAAACGCATTGGCTGCTTCTTCTTGCCATTGAGTTGCGACATTTACCTTTTTTGGTAATCCCATTTTTTTATATAAATCGTCAAGTTTTATTGAGTTGACAATTTTAGTTCTTTCTGTTTTTTCAGGCTCTCTTGCTAATATATTATTAATATTATTACTTTCTTCTACTATCGTCGTGCTACCTTCGTGCTTTTGGAGGCCATTTTCTCGTGCTTTTGCTCGTGCTTCTGAATTGAATTTATAAGTATTTATGTCTTGATATTTGCTATAACTAGGTAAATTTATGATTGTCCCTCTCGTGCTTCTTCTCGTGCTTATCATTTTCTCTTTTCTCATGAAAGCTAGTGCTTTCCTTATTTGATCGGGTGTTGCGGAGGTTTTCTTGACAATTTCCTCATGATTTATGAAACATGAGCCTCTCTGAAATTTAGAGGTGTCTTTGTAATTTACTCGGCTGACTAGGTAAAACCAAATCTTAAACCAGATGGCTGGCTTATTGACAAAAATGTCGCTTTCTATTGTTTGTCTTGCCCAAAGAGTTGCTCCGTTGAAATTTTCCATATTGAGTTAAATTAAAAACGCAAAGCTCCCCTGACTAACAGTCCACTACGACTGCCAACTGATTTAACAGTTGAGGGAAAGCTCTGCGTTTCAAATTTAACGAAATTTTTGTAGTGGTTTTTAGTCATATAAATTATTATAACACTTAGCTGCAAGTTGGACAACTTAAGGCCATGTATAAAACGAGGCCGAACATAAAAACGATATAGATCCAACATAACAAATTAATTTTCTTTTCAAAGCTCATATGATTATTTATGAATTTCTATATGACATTTATTGCATAAAGTAATGCCATTATTTATTTTATAACACAACGAAAGGTGTTCCTTCATTGCTTTGATATGATGAGCCTCAAGCCTGATCGCTTTGCCACAACCACTCTTTGCTCCACATCCTTGACAAGTATATTTATCCCTCTCAAAAACACTACGCCTCCAAGATTTATATTCAGTCCTTTGGCTTATTGTGCGTCTATATTCTTTCCATTTTGATTTATCTTCTTCTTTTTTTTCTTAAGTCAATTCTATCTTTACCTAACCAATACCTTGTTGGGTTTTTTAATTTAGCATTTCTCATTTTTTCTATAACATATTGCGGTGTCTTTTTGCCTTTATTGTGAGAAATTCCACCTGCTTTGAAGCTTCCGGAGTTTGGCTTATAGTTACCATGCTTTTTCTTGCCTAATTGATAGGAATTAGAGCATTTCATAAGGCAAAATTTTCTTTTATTTCTTGATGGCAATACAAAAAATATTGAATTGCAAAACAAGCAGTGCTTTTTTATCTTTTCTTTTTTGTTATACATTGCCATATTACACAATATTTTATTTAACCTCCATTACAGCAAGATTTTGAATACCAAAATTTAATGCTCTTTGTAAATCCATTTTTGCATACCAATCAATTCTTTCTTTATATCTCTTATTCATTCTATCATGGACAACACATTCTCCAAGTTTGTCAACATATAAAACTGTCCCAAAAGGGAAAGCATTCGTAGCACAGACATTATAATCTAGCTCACAAATGTTTGTGCCATCAGCTGAAATGCATGGAGTATCATCTGTTTGCTCCGGCAAGCTGTTATACATAGTAACTTCTCTGATGGTTTCAGATTTGATGCCATATAGGCTAATTTCTTCAGATTTTGGCTCTGGAGAAGTGATAGCCACCGGAGATGATATTTCATTCAGCTCCAATTTTGTTTCGCTTAGAACGGCGTATAGAGCCTGAAATGGAATAGCTAGGGAAATGATAACGAGGATCATGGCAGCTTGGAATTTCATAAACCATTTTACCATTGCTTTTTCTCGATGAGTAAGTGGTAAATAATTTTGCGACTTCTTCATGATGTTACCAAAGAAGATGCGTTTGATCCGGCTTTGGATTTTTCTTTTGATGCTAGACATAAATTTGTTTGTATTATTTTTTAGTTATTAAATAAGTTTTACTATCAATTTTTTTTGTTTGAATGCTTCCGTTTTTTAGTATTCCCATTTTGAAGTAAGTTCTAAGATATTGCGGCATGGGAGATTTCTGATCATAGTCCGTTATCTTTAGAGCTTCGTTTGGTTGGAGCTTGACTATCGATTGAATTATTTCTGGCAAAAATTCTTCTCTGTTTACTTTTTCAATTTTCATATTTGTTTTATTAAATTTTTACTAACTGTTTCAATCATACACCACGATTGAAACTAAGTCAATAGTGCATCTGTGGATAACTCTGCACCTGATAAAATAATAGTCCTATAAAAGCCTATAAAATAAAGGGCTTGACAAGATTTCAATCGTGGTATATAATACAGACATATTTATAATTTAATTTTAACAACCTGTATGGCAAGACAAAAAAAATGGCACGATGGCCAGTATGATCAAATCAAAGTTAAAGTCCCAAAAGAAACCAATAAGAGATATAAGGGATGGTTGAAGCTCAAAGAAACGACAGCTCAAGATCACCTCGAAGGAGAGATAAAAAAAGTAGCAAACTAATATGAAAAAATTAAACACAATAGAATTATTTTCCGGAACAGGAAGTTTTAGTAAAATAGCAAAGAAACTTGGGCATAATATTTTTAGGGTAGAGATAGATAAATATTTTGATGCTGAATTACATAAGGATATTTTACAAGTTAGTGAAAAAGATTTGCCTAAAAATATTGATATACTATGGGCTTCTCCCCCTTGCACATCATTTTCTGTTGCATCTATTGGAAGTTCTTGGTGCGGAGAATACCACCCAAAAAGAGTAGAAACAGCTCTTGGTATGGCATATGTATTAAAAACAATTTACCTGATTAATAAACTAAAGCCTAAATATTGGTTTATTGAAAACCCAAGAGGAGTATTGAGAAAAATGGCTTTTATGGATAACTCCTATCGAAGAACAATAACATATTGCCAATATGGAGATGATAGAATGAAGCCAACAGATATTTGGACAAATTTTACCGGATGGAAATCAAAACCACCATGTAAAAATGGGGATAAGTGTCATACCGCTGCTCCAAGAGGCAGTAAAACGGGGACTCAAGGATTAAAAAATGCAAAAGATCGATCAGTAATCCCTCCAGAAATATTCCAAGAAATATTTAATCAACTTAAAAACTAATTAATTCATATAAAAAAATTATGAACAATCCAAATGACAAAGCGTTGGTTTCAACACAAGAAAACATCGCAAAGACAGCCAAGATCTCTGGCTTCAATGAAGATCAAATTAAGTTAGCTATTCAAACAGTAGCTAAGGGAGCAACCTTTCCAGAGTTGCAAATGTTTTTATACATTGCAAAAAAAACTGGGCTTGATCCTTTAGCAAAGCAAATTCACTTCACTAAGTTTAAGGACAAGTCCGGAGTTGGTAACATGACAATCATCACAGGGGTTGATGGTTATCGTTCTATTGCCTCAAAGACCGGATATCTTGCTGGAAACGATGATCCAATTTTTGATAGCGAGGATAAGCCAAAACCAAAGAAAGCAACTGTTACTGTCTGGAGAATGGTTAATGGAAAAAAAGAGCCATTTACTGCATCAGCAAGATGGGATGAATATTATCCATCAATGGCAAGCAAACAATTTATGTGGAATAAAATGCCATATACTATGCTTGGAAAATGTGCTGAAGCTTTAGCACTTAGAAAAGCTTTTCCAAATGATTTATCACAAGTATTTGTTGAAGAAGAAATGGATCAGGCTCATTTAGATCCTAAGAAAGAAGGTAAATTAATTGTTGAGAATGAAGATACTTTTAATTGCGAGCATTGTGGCATTGAGGTAAATAAAGCAGTTGCTAGTTATAGCCAGAAGATGCTGGGTAAAGTAATTTGCGGAGAATGCCAGAAGCAGCCAGCTAAAGAAGAAAATGTTATCGAAGAAGATGCAGAAATTATTGATGAAATTATTGATGATGTTGTGATGGCTAATAAAGAGAAAGATGAAGAAGTTGAAGTCCCAACGCCTAAAACTTCAACTGCACCAAAAGGGATTGAGCAGCTTAAGAAAACAATGGAAAGTATAAAAAAATAATTATCAATAATATGGACAAAATTATCACACAAAAATTATATAACGGCGAGATTGTTATCACCTTCAATGGAGGCACTGAAGAAAATCCAAAGCATCTTTACCATGTGCTTGATGAAACCGGAAAGCAAAAAAGATTGTGCGGCGTTACAACTTATCTCGGCACGATTAATAAGCCAGCACTTATTAATTGGGCAGTAAAAACTACTGTTGAATATTTAAGACAAAACATTGAGGCCTTGCAAACAGAGCCAAACCAAATTTTAGATGCAGCTAAGAAAGAAGCTGAAAGACAAAAGAAAGAAGCGGCTGAAATTGGCAAAGCTGTTCATGCTTGGATCGAGCAGTATATTAAAAGCCAAATTGCCGGAGAGCCTTCACCTGAAATGCCTGATAAAGAAGAAGTATTAAATGGAGTTAATAACTTTATGGCTTGGATTGAGAAAGATAAGCCGGAATTCCATGCTAGTGAAATGATTATTTATAGCAGAAAATATGGCTATGTTGGTCAAGTTGATGTGGTTGCGACAATTAATGGAAAGAAATATTTGACTGATGTAAAGACAACCAATGGCATCTGGCCAGAAATGCTTGCTCAAACTGCTGCTTATCAAAAAGGCTATGAAGAACAAACAAATGAAATGCTTGATGGAAGAATTATTTTAAAGATTGATAAAGATGCTGAAATTGCTGTTGAACCGATTTTCCTTGATGAAGAAGAAAACAATGTTGACAGGGACTTCCAATGTTTCTTATCAGCTATGGCCATCTATGAATGGCAAAAGGCAGCTAATGCCCAGCTAAGAAAATTAAGAAAATAAATATATGCGTGGAACAATAACAGAGGAAATAAAAAAATTATCAATGAATGAGCTTGATTATGAAATTGATCAAAAAGAATTAAGATTAATGCCATATCTTTAATATTGTGTAATGAACAGAGAAAATATTGATCCAAGAAAGATTGATAGTGAAGAAAGAAAAATATTATCCAAGTGGAGAGAAAAAGGTTTTATATCTGGCGGTGCATCTAGTTTAGAAATTTCCAAAGAATTCTGGGATATAATTAATGAGATCCTTTGGCTAGGATATGTAAATAAATAATCATATGTATAACAACCCTAACCAAGAAGAATTAACTCAACACGAAAAGATATTTGTCATTATGCTGAGAGATCACAAAACAAAATCTCCAGAATATCAAGGAATAAAAGACAGCTCAGAGTTTTGGAGAGCAAGCCACTTTCAACATGAATGGTATGGACTATTTGTCGGCTATGAAGCAACCGCTAGAATGAGTGAGCTTGTTAAGAAATATCCCTTTGCTTTTGAAACTAGAATGAAAGACAGATTTAGAGAAGTGAGATTTAAGTTTGAAAATGCTAGAGCAATCTATAATGATCTTCCCCATGAACTTGGCAGGCACTTAGTTAGAGAGGGGATAATCTTATGAAAGTCCACAAAGTAAAATCAAGGAGCCAAAAAGATGTTGTCCATATAGTTGAAGTCCATGACACCTTTGAAACTTGCACCTGCACAGCCTTCAAATTCAGACATAGTTGCAGCCATATCAACTATATTTTAAATAAATATTACAAAAAATAATCAAACAATCCTATGGAAAATAAAATAATGGAACTTAGCCCAATGGATATTAAAGCCGGAGAGCTAGTTGAAAGAATAAAAGATTTAAAAATTAATGGCATTGAAGATGAGGTTGGCTATCAGATTGTTAAAGAAGCCTACATTGAAGCCAGAGATTTTATTAATAATGTCAGTGATCTTCGCCTTGATATTACTCGTCAATACGATGATGCCAAGAAGCAACTTATCACTAAGGAAAGAGAGATAATCGCTAAGGTTGAGCCGGTTAAGGAGCTTCTAGGAAGCATGAAGAAGGAGATTGATGATGAGAAGTTAAAGGCTAAAATTGCGGCTTCTCTCCCTGCTAGGAAGGCGTTGCTTGAAGGAATTGAGTTAGTTGTTAGTGATGAAGAATTATTGCTAATGACTGATGATAAGTTTTCAAAATTCTTTACAGATAAAAAGGGAGAATATCTTGAAGCTAAGGAAGCTAAGCTGAAGGAAGCTGAGGAAAAACTTGCTGAAGAAAAACGCCAAGCAGAAGATGCTAAGAGAATTGAAAAGGAAAAACAGGAAGCGGTTGAACAGGCGTTAAAAGATGCGGCTGATAAGGCGAAAAAAGAAAAGCAGGATCTTATTGATGCTCAGGCTAAGAAAGAAAAAGATGCTGAAGATGCCAGAATAAAACAGGAACAGGACGAAGCTGATGCTAAGGCACAAAAAATATTAGCTGATGCTGCTGAAAAAAAGGCTCGTGAAGCTAATGAGAAATATCAAAAGTTTTTGGAAGATTGTGGATATAATGAAGAAACAAAGGCCGACTTCAAAATATTCAAATCAGAAAGCGGAGAGATAAGTCTTTATAAAAAAGTTGGATCAATAATTCTTTAATTATATGGAATACATATCAATCAACAAAAGCGAGTTAGCAAACTTAAAACTCGCCAGAGAAAAAGCCATTAAAAATGGACACGATAAGTTTTTATTTCAAGGTAAAGCAATCTTAGTCAGCTATGCTAAATATCTGATTGAGTATTTGGAAAGTAAAATTAAGTAATATGCTTGATCCAATGCCGATTGGCGAAGCGGAGCCAAAAGAACCGCTAAAATGTGAGATGTGCGGCCTAGATTATATTGATGAAAAAAACTATATTCATGTTGATGAAACCGGCTGCTGCGTAAGTTGCTTTAATTCAATAAAATAAACCTGAGCTTTAATCAGGGTAATCTATAAAAATATGTTTAGTAAAACAATCTCCAAGCTGAAAGAGGAGAATAAAAATCTTTCTGATGACAATGAAATAAAGGGATTTAGGATCAAAGACTTAGCATCTAAGTTAGACGACAAAGAAAAAGAAATAGATGAAATCAAGAGAGAAAATTATAGAGAAGTTAGAGATATTAAAAAAGATTTTGAAAGTAAGGAGAGGATCCTTCGCAATGAGCTTAATGTTGAAAAGCAAGAAGCTCTTAGGGCTAAGGAGCTTGAAGTTTCAGAACTTAGAGAAAAGAATGGAATTCAAGCTAAAGAGATTGAAATTTTGACTAAGGCCTTTGAGAATATGGGCTTTGATGTTAAGGATATGAAAGCTATTCTTGATAAATTAGTTGATGGTATTGTTTCAAAGAACTCAATCAATTTAGTCAAATAATATGGTAGTTTCAAATCCATTTGAACAAGAATACAGAAAAAGAATGCTTGGTGATTTTCCAAGAATGGGTTTAGATATGGATATGGATATTGATCATGAGAAAGAGAGTATGAGAAGAAGAAGGCAACATGACGAATGGTATGAAAGGCAAATGATGGGGAGAATGCAACATATTCGTGTTCCTCTCCCCAATCAGGTTATGGCATTTAATAGCGGAGTTGAAAGCATGCCAGCATCAATTCCGGATCAATGCCTATCATTAAACCCAGAAACAGGCAGATATTCTGCTGATAAAGATCTTTGCGAGATAAGAAGATTGAGAAGTATGCTTGAAGAAAAAGATCAGAAAAGAAAAAGTGATATAAAAAATTTAATAAGTTATTTTTATAAAAGATAATACAAAAACTATGTCTAAAATAAATAAAAAGCAAAAAGAAAAATTAGTTGAAATAATCACTCAATTTCATAAGCATTTAGTTGCTAAAAAAAATGAAGGCGAAAAATTATTAAAACTTAAAGAAGCAATTATGGGTATTGCTCCAGCAAGTATTGTTAAAGATTTAAAGAAGGAAAATGAAAAAGTCAATAAAAGTATTTCCGAAGGAATAAAGAAGCTCAATGAAGAAATTTCTGATGCTGAAGTAATGGTTGAGTTTATTATAGAAGCTGTAAAAAAATAAATTTATGTCTGTCAAAATAATTAAAATAGAATTTGACACTTATGAAAAAAGAGCATTGGAAATGGCTCAGCGAGAAATTGATCAAGATCATAGCCTTAAAGAAATATTTATTGATGGATTAAATGTAAGCGATCTTTGTATTAATGACAAAGGAGTTTCAAGAAAATGTAATGATAAAGAATGGTCAAAATTCTTTTACAATAATTTATATAATAGAAATGCTCTATGAATAAACAAGAAATAACGCCGGTTGTTAAACCGCACAAAATAGTTTCAAGGCTAGTTGAAGAAAAAGATATTGAAAGAGTTTGGAAAGATGCTAAAGAAATATATTCAATCTTTGGAAAAAAGATTGGAATATATAATACTTTCCTAGCAATCGCCCATAGCCAGATAACTAAAGAAGATCCCTTGAGATTTTTCGTAATAAACCCTAAAATGAAGATAGCAGAAGAATTACCGGAAGCAGTTATCATCAATCCGGAAATAATCAGGCATACAAATAATACTGTTGACAGCGAGGAAGGTTGCTTGAGCTTTCCAACAAATCCACCAACGATTGTCCAGAGATGGAATAAGTGCGAGGTGAGATTTAAGGTGATGACACCGGATAAGCAAATTAGTGATTGGCATGAGATGAATTTATCAGGACAGTTAGCAAAAGTCTGGCAGCATGAGCTTGATCATTTAAACGGCAAGGCTATTTACGAATTTATATAAACCATCATTTTAAGATGGATAAAAATATAGTTATGAAAACGATAAAAGTTATGTCAATTATTGGCATCGTGATCGGAGCATTATCATTCTTGTGCCTCGTGGCGTATAATGATCCTTATGATTATGATGTTGCAATCGGCTGGGGATTAATAGCGGTGTTCTATTTTATCCCATTCTCGATTGTTGGACTTGTCCACGCAAACAAAAAATAACATTCTTGGAACGCTAAAATTATCAACGCATACAAAAAACTAGGGGTAGCCCTAGTTTTTTTATTGCTTTCAGGTATAAACAGTCAGCTTTTTAATTTACGCTTCACTATGAGCCTTCTGTGGCTTTGTGCTATTTTATTATGCTAATATTACAGAATAAAATTATCTAGGTCTAGGCATTGTTGGTCTAGATGGCATCACTGGAGGCTTCGGAAGACTTGGTCTAGGCATTTCAATCGATGAAGATCCAACGACATTGGCTTGATCATCTGGCGGAATAAGAATTCTTTCTATGATATCTGAAAATTGTCCAGCACCAGATAATCCCATTAGAGATAAAATTGCTTCGGAAGTTTTTAATGCTCCCTTCTTTCTGTTTTCTTCTCTTTGGGACTTTGTTTCACCAGATGGATTAATTAATCCTTGACTACCTTTAATAAGATTTTCAAATAAGCTAACAAGCGGAACGGAAAATCCTTTATTGAATTCTATAATCGATGTCATAATATTTCCTAAAACTGGAACGCTTGATGGAGCGGTAAGAAGTGCCTTCTGCATGAAAGTAAATTTATCAGGGAATGTTTTTCCGGTTATCTTTTCATTTACTTTTTTTCTAAGGAGATCTTCGAGGCCGCCAGCAAGAGATATGATAAATAATGCAATAAGCCCTTTCATCTTTCTTGGGATGTCGCCATGAATGATGGCTGATCGGCCAATATCATGAGCAATTATTCCCCAACGATTAAGAACGAAAGTTTGGAAAGTCAATAATGTTTTAGCAAGTTCTCCAGTTTGAAGGATAAGCGGAAGGTCAGCAACTTCAGATGAGCTTTGAGTTAATCCCATAACAAAGTCCGCTTCTCTGCGAGCATCTCCTTCTTCCATTCCCTTCGATCTAAATTCTTTATACATTGCCTGATGAACAGCAGTGGCAGTTATTAAATCCATTTTTCTTAAAGCCCACATACCAGCTTTTCTCCAAGCTTTACCAGCTCTTGAGCCATAAGGGGTTTCCTCCATTTCTCTTAAAGTAAGTTCACCGGCAGTTCTAAGCTGAAGGCCAACGGAACGCTTAACAATTCCTTTAGTATATCGTGGAATTAATAATGTGCCAGAAAGTTGTATTAATAATCTGTTAGCAGCTAAAGCACCATGATTAAGGTAAACATAGGAATAGGCATCAATGATAGCGGTTGGCTGAATTAATGCAGAAGTAACCTTAAAACCAAGCATGGCATCGGAAACTCTTAGCTTAAACTTTCGGAGAATGTTGTCATAAATACCGACATTAAAAGCCTTGCCTTTAGTTGCAACTGCTTTAAGATATTTATCCCACCAACGAGATGCACTCTCTCCAGCGACTTGCTGATATCTTCTATTGCCAACAATAGCGGCGACTTCATTGATAGCCGGCTGCACTCTCATATAATATTGTTGTTCGCCAATAGCTTCAGCAAAAAGATTTAAAACATCGATGCGAGGGACTTTCTTCACATGCTTCATACGAGCTATTGTAAATCCCTTCTGCACTTGCTTTGTATTAAATTGGATCATCTGATTAACAGTTGGAGCATCTATTTCAATGTTCTTATCAAACTGCTTATCATATTTAATTGGAAAATAATTTTGCACTTTAATGAAAGGCTTGTTTTCTATTTCCTCATAAACGGCAGCGAGATAATCAATGTTCTGATTGAAAACGCCACGAAGAATATCCATCACATTTAATATTTCATTAGATGGAGTTAAATCGCTTTCAGACTTCCAATTAAATTCTTCAGAATAAGCACTTAAAATTGCTTGAGCTTGATCATATTGCCCTTGATCTTTCATTAAATTAAACATCATTATGGCCTGATCTTCTTTGCTAAAATTATCTTTTATCTTAGAAATAATTTCTGTAACATCCTCAACAATATTTCTAGTAGTGATGGCTGAATAAGAAACAGCATCAGATAGTTTTCTCTGGAGCTTAACATTTTCTCCTTTGTATTGACGATAACCATCAAGTGTATCAGCAACACGAGGAGCATGATAAAAAGATAAGTCAGCAATCGATCTAGTTGTCCCAACAGTTGTTGTTATTACACGATCAACGGCATCATTTATAGCTCTTTCATTTCCTCTTTTCTGTAAGTGATATTTAAGTTCTCCTAAAGTCCAAAGGCGGCCGAGCAAGTCATTTAAGTCAGAGATATCATCATTCTTAAAATCAGCTAAGTTCTTCCGGTTAAGTTTTTCAAGTCTTTGAACGAGGTGATCTTGAATTGAGATATCAGGATTATTCTTAATAAATTCAGAAAGTCCTTTTAATTTATCAATAGTTTTTTGAGTTGGCTTGCTAAGGTTATATTCATTTAATACTTCAGCGATTTTCTTTTGATAGTCAACGGCAATACCAGCACCAGTTTTCATTGCCTTCTTTAATTTTCTTGCAGTATTTTTAATCTGTTCTAATTGGTTGCGATTATCAACTGCTTCCATAGCGGCATCGATGCGAGCATAGGCTTTTACTAATTGGCCAGTCGTGCTTAAGTTGGCAACCATCTTCAGCATTTTTCCTCTTTCACCAATAGGCAACTGATCAGCATAAGTAGCCACTGCTTTTTTCATTGTCTTTAATCCGGCAATCTTTGTTGAGAAGGCTTCAGTTAAAGTATCTCTCATTTCTTGGCGACCAAAATTAGCACCAGTTTTTGCGGCACGAGCCATATCACGCAAGCGGTTTTTCAATAAGACGGATGCTTTCTTAGTAATTATTATTGGTTTTTCTTTACCTTGAGCAACATTCATTGCTGCAATTAATTGCATATTTCTTCCAACCTTTTCTTTGTTAACAATTTTTTGAGCAGCAACTTTTCTAGCGTTGGCTAATTCTTGAGGAGTTGCTTGAGTTGCTAATTCTGCGAGAGATTTTTCTTCAGCATATCTTTCCTTAAATAATTCAAGGAGATCATTGTTGCCTAATTCATTTCTAGTAGCGGAGAAAAGAGTATTGTCAACATTAACATTCGGAAGTTTTAATTTTAATATAGCATCATCAGTTCCATTATCAAGCATCCACTTTCTTCTAGCGGCTAATTTCTTAAAGCTTTGATATCCGGCTTCTTGCTCTGGATCATTGTATTCTAAACTAGCTTCACGAGCTTGTAATATTTTATCTGTTTCTTCAAAATCTTTTTCTTGAGCATTCTCATAATTCTGCTGCCGTCTATATTCAAGTTGTGCCATTTTTGATGGCTCAATCGGCTGAAACTTAGGCATCGCAGAAAGAAGCTCATCAAATCTGTTTGCTAGGCGGTTATTACTTATATCAGCATTCAAGCCTGCACCTTCAGCAAATAGTCTAGCGGCGACTTCAAGCTCAACATTTTCAGGCTGATTAAGCCGGACATAGTCAATAAAGTTTTCAACTGTTTTTCTATCTTCCTCAACTAATTCAAAAACATCATTTGAAACATAGGCATCTATAAACTGATCGCCATTGTTTAGTTTGGTTAAGATGCGATTGTAGCCATCAAGAACGCCGAATGATCCATCTTTCCAGTTACCAACAACAATCGGATTGTCTAAGCCATCAGCACCTTCAGGATAGCGTTGCTCGTTGTTTTTAATGTATTCAGCTAAGTCTTTATCAGCATTGATTAAATTATTTATCTTAACCGGTCTAAGAATAAATTCTTGATCCTCAATAATTTTTCTAAGATAATCACTAAGCTCAAAATCTTCTCCATATTCAGCTAATTCTTCTTCAGATAAATCAGCTTTAGCTTTTTCCATTTCATTAACAATGCTTGCGACTTCAGTTCCGGTATAAATCTTTGGGCGATCAAGATTGTCTTTAGTCTGGAAGGCCTCAACAGCGGCTTTATCTTCCGGCATTATTTTAGTTTCATACCACTCATTGCCATTGTCGTCAGTCATTAGCTCCCAGTTGCCTTTTCGGAGCTTGGATAAATAGCGATTGACTTGCTTTTCGTAGAAATTCAAGACAGTCTTTTCAGAGCCATCAAAATCGTCAATGGAGAATTCGCTGGCATCTTTTGCTTCTTTACCGAAAGTAAAGGTTTCAGTATTAACAGCACTTTCTAAGATAATAATTTGGTCATCTCCCAAAGGATATGTGCTTTCATCACCAACAGCATCATTATAATACATTGCATATCCTTCATTATCAGTATAATTTTCATCAGTTACTCTTTCGGCAGCAGGCCTTAGCTTCTCCTCTATAATAGACTTGTTGCCATTAATTAAACTTTCTCGCATTTCTAATAGTTGATCATTAGTAAAGTCGTCTTTAAGCTCATAAATATCAATTTTATCAGCTTCGGATGTTTCTAATTCATAAATCATTTCTGATAGTCTATTTTCAACATCTTCTTCTCTGGCAGTGTCATAATCAAATATTCCACGCAAATCTCTAACCGGAGCAACAACAGCTCCTTCCTGTCCCATTTGTTCATCTTCTGCGAGAACAATGTAATCTGTGCCACCATAATCAAATCTATCGCCAATCTCCGTTCCTATTGGTATTTGTCCACTTCCATCTTCACTGACATAGCCTTCAATTAAAGAAACAGTTCGAGGAGTTGGGAAGCGTAAAACCTCAAAACCTTCAACAGCTTTTTGGCGAATAATTTCTCTGACGGAGCGTTCATGCCAGATGTTTTTGTATTGCATGAATTGCTTCTCTTCTTTTGTGGTTACTATATCTTTTTCAATAGCTAATTCAATACCATCTTTTATTGCTATTTCCAGTTCTTCTCTGTTCTCAATAAGGCGTTCTTGGCCATTATCATCAATTTCAAAAATATCTTGTTCGCCAAATACTTCAGATGCTTTTTCTGGTTTTATGATATCAAAATATTTCTTAGTATTAGCACGATCAACTCTATCCAAATTCTGAAAACTATCCGATTGAATTTCAGCAATATAAGAAACAACATTCTTATCAAAATCAGTTTCATCGAAGGTGCGGACATGAGAGAATAAGCCTTTTTTGCCAATATCTATTGTTTTAACTTCTTTAGAAAAATTATCTTTATAATCAGTTGTGATTGTAGATTTATCATCAATCCACTTTTTAGCTGCTTCCTGTGATTTTGCGATATGTAAAACATTATCAGCAATATTTTCTTCTGTTAATTCAACATCTTTTCTAATAACCGCAAACTGATTTTTTTCTGGGATTTCTTTAATAATCAGGCCTTCTGTTGAAATATTTTCTCTAAAGTCGCCACTAAAATGGCCAGTATAGCCATGCTCAAAACCGGAATTGAAGATATAAGTTTTAGCAACTCTATCATCTAACTGCACATTCTCTGCACCATAAGTTGCATAGGTGTCGCTTTCAATGATTGATAATGGCATCAGCTCTCCAATAACAGCGTTCTTGAAATCTTCTAAAGCTATTTTCTTATTGTCTTTAAATTGAGTTTCTAAAACATCTGAAATCAAAGCACGCTCCACATCTTTTAGAGGAAGCGACTTGGAGCTTAATAAATTCTTTAAGAATTCATAATTAGCAAATTCTCTGTTTTTTAATTCTGAATGCTCGAGAAATTTTGAGGTGAGCTTTTCTGGCTCTTGAAAATATTGTCTTTGGAGTTTCTCAAGATTTTCTAAAGTCATCGTTAACTTCTTGATAGCACGCTTGCGGTCAGCGGTTGACGGCTTTTTAGTTTCAATATCTTTATATAACTTTTTAAGCTTATCACCAGTGCCAAAAAGTCTTTCAAGTTGCTCAACAAACCAATCATAGAATTGGCGGAGCTTGCTCGATGATTTTTGAGATGAGCCTTTCTCTTTCTTTTCTAAATAGTATTTAGCGAAGTCATCAGCCAACACTTCTTCAGCGGCTAAATCTTCTTTCATAGAACGCCTCTGCATCATCTGCTTTACTTGACCGGCATAGCGGCGTTTTACTTCATTTAAAATATCCTGCTTCTGTTTAGCATCTAGCATTAAATCTAAGAAAGCATGAGTTGTTTCATGAGGAATAGTTGTCTTGTGAGGATTTTGCAAGAAGGAGATCATGCCGGCAGAATATTTTCCATAAGCTTCTTCTCCTTTTGGTGTCATTAAATTATTCTTGGCAGTCATTGGAATATCAAGCTCCTCTAGGAATTTGAAATCAGAACGCATAGCTAAAGCTTCTTCAGTCGTGATAAATTGCTGTGCTTTTAATACTTGGTTGAGTTTTTCTTGATTAGTTATCCCATAAACATCATTTGCTCGATTAGGTTGAGGGATTAGGAAGCCATCATATTCACCTTCTTTTCTGATTGCATCGGCTAAGTTCTTGGCTTTATATTCAGCAATAAAATCTTGCTGTTCTTGGACAGTGTCAATTTGTTTAAGATTAAAATCACTAGACTTTACTTCAAGTTGGTTTTCTCCGTAAAGCTGATTAGCTTCTCCAGCGAAAAAGGCTGCTTCACCAAAAGCACTATTTAATCCCATGTTATATCCACCATCTTTGATGGCTTCAACATCGGAATTTGTCATGTGGAAAATATTCTCTGGAGCTTGAAAAGTTTCTGGAGTAGTTTGTGTTTTAGCTTCTAATACTGCTTGCTTGATAATATCAGGAGTTTCGCCAATTTCCATTTTCGCTTGATCAACAGCTTCTTTAAAAATTTCAGGGACAGGAGTATTTGGTCTTTGATTAATAATATTTATATCACTGGCATCAGGAGATGATCCCATAATATTTCCCATTGTTGCAATTCCTGCACCGGATAAACCAGCACCAACTAATTCAATTAAAATATCTCCGCTCATCACATAATTAACCATCTCATCTTTTATCCTTTCTTTTTCTGTTTCGCTGGTTGCGTTTAAATAATCATTACCCTGTTTCAAAAGAGATTGAGCAACTTCAGTTCCTCCTTCAGTAAAGAAGCCTTTAAAAGCTGAAGCAAATTTAGTTACAGTTTGTTTGCTCTTAAACATCTTGCCAATCATGTTTCCAAGTATTCTGTCACCAATAGTATCAATAGCAATATTTCCCATTGAATAAACATCGCCCTTCTTTTCAACTTGCTCTTGAGCGGAGATTGAAGTCCAGTATCCGGTTGATAAAGCTTTACCACCATAAGGAATAAAGTTAAGCATTACACCAATGGCAGATTGAACGCCGGAGTTAATAGCGATATCAGCAATACGAACAGCGGCATTATCAGATATTGATGAATTTCTAAGAGTATCACGATATGCTTGAAGCCTTTGCTCATAAGGAAGATCTTGAACGCCACTATCTATTGGTAAAATTGGATCAAG
>Ga0210043_1001160_pt1 | contig 23898 bp, 32 predicted proteins | sample CryGeymet201501t_FD_183990 | JGI IMG/M metagenome (GOLD analysis project Ga0210043, IMG submission 183990) | Groundwater microbial communities from Crystal Geyser aquifers in Utah, USA - Crystal Geyser metaG 2015-01t (SPAdes) (version 2) | ecosystem: Environmental > Aquatic > Deep subsurface >... | reverse complement strand
CTCGTAGCGGATATCGCCGGGACTCACGTTGTACTAGGCAGGATTTTGTAGGAGGTGGACCACATGACACTTATTGAACTACTCGAGCTCGCAGACAGTGAAAAAGTATTCGCCGGGCTGTTTATCATCACACTATTTGTAATCGGTCGATGGGTCAAGAACTTCATCCACGAACAGGTAAAGGAGAACAACGAACGTGAGAAATATATTATGGATTCCCACGAGAAGCAACTCACAAAGCTCGAGGCTGATAAGACCCGGACCGAGGATAGATATGAACGACTCATCAATGACCAACAGATGAAATTTAAGGAGCGCAACTCTTTAGTTGTAGCAGAATACAGAGCGGTGGTCGCAGAGCAAAGAGCCGACAATGAGCGTAGAGAGAAAGAGCTTATGGCCTACCTCGACAGGACTGGTAAACAGATGAGCGAGGTATCAGAGACGCTCCATCAAGTACAAGTTTCTCTCGAGAAAATGGAGCAAAAGATTGACAAAGGATTTGATGAAGTGTGGCAGGAGTTGAAAAACAAAAAGGAGTGAATTAGAATGGCTTATTTAATCGCCCTAGACGACGGCCACGGCAAAGATACACCGGGTAAGCGTACCCCCTATATCGCCTCGCTTGGTCGTCAGATTCAAGAAAACGAGTTCAATAAAAAGGTGGTCGCCTACCTCGATGTTGAGTTAAAACGATGTGGATTCAAAACGGTCCTCACGGCACCGACTGATTATGACACCCCGCTACCTCAGCGAGTCCAAAAGGCGAACAACGCCGGGGCCGACCTGTTCGTATCGGTTCACTACAATGCTTTTGACGCTTCCTTTGGAGGTCGCAACCCGGAAGGGTTCTCGGCTCACATTGACCCGTCTCGTGGCAAGTCGGAAGTATTCGCCAAGATTGCTATCAAGCACCTCGCCGGGGGAACCTCTCAGGTCAACCGAGGAGTTGTCTTACAACAGCTTTATGTAACAGCCAACACTCGTATGCCTGCCGTCCTTTTCGAGATGGGCTTTATGGACCACCCGGTCGAGGCTCTACGGATGTTGTCGACAGCGTTCCAAAAGGAATGTGCTAAAGAACTTGCCATGGCAGTTTGTGAATACTTCAAAGTCAAGTACGTTCCGAACGCCCCGGCAGTCAAGCCTGTCGCTCCGACCATGAAGAAAATCGGTGAGGCGAAAATGCTCGTCGATGTTCACGCTTACGCCCGTCCTCAGTGGAGAACTCAAACAGGCTCGGTTGCCCCTAAAGGTTCCGTCCGTAACATTTACGATGTTGAGGGTGGATGGTATAAGACTTATGATGGCACCTACTTGCCTAGCAACTATGGCAAGAACTTCACTTTCACACCTGTAAAAAAGCCTGACGAGTCGGTCACGTTTCGAGTTGTGGTCGGTTCATTCAAAGACCGGGCGAACGCAACCCGCCGGAAGAATGAACTAGAGGCGAAAGATTTTCAAGCGTTCCTCCTGTACGACAATGGGGTTTACCGAGTCGTTTCCGGCTCGTTCACCAATAGAGTTAACGCAGAAGGTCACCAAGCCAAACTCAAGGCCAAAGGTTTTGAGTCGTTTCTCCTCGCTGAGAAACTCTCGTAAGTCCCTGATGGGCAGTCAAAAAAAAACTAGAAAGGTATAAAGGTGAAAAACTATGAACAAACTACTTGGCAATAAAAAATTGAACGGTAAAGTATTCGTAGCGTTTAGCGGTATCGTTATGGCACTTGTCGGGGCGTTTGCTCCCGAGCTTTCGGACACTGTTGAGACGCTCTTGATTTCAATCGGTGCTTTGCTTACTGTTGTCGGTATTCAAGATACTGAGGAGAAACAACCAAAACAAGGAGAGTGAGCTAAATGATTAAGACCACGAAAGTCACCTATCGGATTGGTGAGAAAGGGGCTGTCGTGAGTCGTCCTGTCATTAGCCAAGGAGACGTATTGACCAACCGCATTGAGTTTTCGGTTTTTGACTTGACGTTACCCTATGAGCTCGAATCAACCGGGCTCGGGGTAACGTTCTATTTTGTCAACCGAGATGGTCAGTATATGGCTCTCGAGGCTTCCTCGATTGTCGACAATATGGCTTACGTTGATATCCCTCAAGAGATTATCAACCTAGTCGGTCAGGTCGATATCGAGGTCGAGATTACAGACGGCTCTCGAGTGCTAAACGTAACAGGGTTCGCCCTATCAATTGAACCATCGAAACGGATGACTCCCGGAACGTTCCCACTCCCGGAGATTACCGAGCTCAGTTGGACCAATATCCTTGGCAAGCCCTCGACGTACCCACCGAGCGGGCATACTCACTCATATACACAAATCCTTGAGGCTTGGAAAATCCTACGGGATAATAACCGTGTCATCGACGTCACCAAGTATGGAGCCACCGGGAATGGCACTACAGACGACTCAGAGGCCCTCCTAGACGCTGTCGAGGCTGTCAAGGCCCTAGGCCCTTACTCGGCTTTGTACTTCCCACCGGGCGTTTATATCCACGGTGACGGTATTGTCGACCCGGTCAACGGGACAGGTAACTCGTGGGCTCCTACTCCGGGAAACCCGACGTATCCACTCATCGGGACTGAGGCTCAAGTTGGTATCGGTCGAGATATCCGATTGAGATTCAGCAACTTTGACGGTCTCACGATTTTCGGATATGGTGCAACGATTCAGTCTCACCCGGATAACGGTGAATGTCGCAACAATATCATTTTCGATTTTGTCAACTGTAACGACTTGAAAGTGTTCGGTCTCACCTTGGACGGCAAGAAGCAAACTCGCCAACCTCAATTTATCGACTCGTTTGGTTCAGGTCGAGGCAACTTACAACTTCAAGCCCGTCGCAATGTTTGGTTCCAAGATGTGACCTCTCGAGGTTCACTCATGGACGGATTCTACATGGCAGGAATCAACGGAGCTGAAACCCTCAAGGGACTCCGAATGATTAACTGTACAGCCGACGACGCTTATCGGAACGGTCTCACCATTTCCAACTGTATCAACCCGCTTGTCGATGGTGGTCGCTATATCAACTCGGGGATGACCTACGGAACTCTCCCGATGGGTGGTATCGACGTCGAGGCGGATTGGGAGGTCACTATCAACCAAGGAGCGATTATCCGAGGTGCCTACTTCAATAACAACGAGGTCATGGGTCTTGCTATTTCGTTCCGGTCTCACAATACACGAGTCGAACACTGTATTTTTGATAACGAGGAAAACGCCTTGTACTTCATCGATGTTGAGGGAGCTCAGAGCGGTGCCATCGTTGAAAATAACTTGTTCCTCAATTGTGATATGGGAGCCCGCCTCAATAGTGCCAAGTTCATCAACAACCGAGTTGTCCTCAAACCAACAGGGGCCTCAGGAGAGAGCGTCGAAAATTACTTCTTGTACCTCTACGAGCAGACTCACCCGGGCGACTACCTAGAGTTTAGAGGGAATCGATTCGAGGTTGACCTCTCGGATGTTGCTGACACGGTCGGTTATTTGAACGTCGGTCGGTTCCACTTTGCGAACCGGAAGAACTTGATTTTTGAAGATAACACGGTTGTAAACATGATGACCTATGGAGGATTCTCCGGTTATATGTTTGACTACGCTGAAAACGAGGTCGGTGATATCGCAATTAGAAATAACCGATTCTTCCTCGAGGACACTCGGTGGGTCAACAACCTTGGTTTCGCTCTCATTAAGCCTGTAAGCCCGGGAGCAAACCTTAATAGAGTTTCGGGGAACCAATTCATTGGATATCCACAAGCTCTTGCTATGCCACTATCAGACAACCGATTTAACTCGGTCACAACCGGACAAGCGCATAAACAGACAAAGACGCTTGGATTCGAGACGGTTCACAAAATCAATCCGTTTGCGATTGCTTCTCAGCGAACAGCCGTCGTTACTCACTCCAAGATTTCATTCCACTACTACGCTCAACGGGTCGACCTTGAGGTCGTCATTGATGATGTAACACCATACTATCGGATGAAAGCCTTCAATCAAGGCGCACCGACCAACACGGTTCCAACTTGGCTGAACGTTTGGGTTAAAGATGGAGAGCTCTACGTGAAGGGAATGGGTTACTTTGTCGTGGCCGAATACGAGTCGGTAACCACGGGAGGTAATGGAGATGGGACAAACGCCATTTCGTCGGGGGCGTCGGTTTTCTCGGATGTTTCGGAAGGTAGTCAAACCGGAGGAACTCTTGTTGGTTTTGTTGCTCATGCTCCTAGTTGTTTTGCATTGGCTGATTTGACCTCGCTCGTTAAACCGACAGGTTACTCGGTCTATGTAACTTCACTAGGCAAGCCTGCATTTTGGACGGGGTCCATTTGGGTCGACGCTGTCGGCACAACCCTTTGAGTCAACTTTCGAGTTGGCTCTTTTTTTTCCTGTTGACAACTTGTTTCAACCATGTGTATATTGGGAATAGACCAAAACGAAAGGAGGAGCCCAATGAAAGAGCCAAAGCACTTTGTACGACGGACACTCAGTGAAATGAGAGCGAAACGAGCCGAGGCCAAGATTGAGGATTTGATTAACGAGACCGCCCTCAAGATGTCTGACGAGCTCGACGAGTTGGTCGCTAAGACGATGAAGGAGCTCGGTATCGACGTCCCTGAGAATCCCACTAGGGAACAACTCTTGGATATCCGAGATGAACTCGCAGAGCGGGGAATCATTGTCAAAGTCGTCAGCGAGTTCAACGAGGCAAGTCAAGAGGGTGAGCACTTCAAAGCCACTCTCAAGGTCAAGGTCACTGTCGAATATGTCGCCGGGGAGATTGAGGCAGAAATGGAGGAATAAGTATGGCAAAACGCAAGACAGTTGTTACCGAGATGGTCGAGGCTCGACTTAAGACGATTCGCTTTTTACAAGAGGACGCCGAGAAACGTATCGCTAACCTCGAGGAGCAAAAGGTCAAAGATATTGAAAAGATTGATAAGCGCATTGAGAAAGCCCGAGCCGACCTTCAAGTTTATATTGACGAGGCGACCGATTTGGAGCTCGCTCTTGAGGCGCTCGACAGTATCGCTGAGGAGGCAACTCCCGAACAAGGCGAGGCACCTATCACGCCACCCGAGGAGCCACCCGGAAAGTCACCGGGAGGAAAGTTGTAAAAAAAGTTTGACACTCGGATTTGAAACATGATATAACTAATTTGTGACCTCACGGGTCACTAGCCAAAAACTCACTCAGAAAAGGAGAAATGCTCAATGACGAAAGAACTCAATGGTTGGGGCGCAATTAACACGGATGACAACACTGGTGGTACTGGCTCAGGGGACCGCCCGGACTTTATGAAAATCAGTCTAGGTGACCACAAGGTTCGTATCCTTGACCCAATGCCTCATGCTTATCAAGAGCGGTGGGCTCAACGTGGTAATGGAGGGACAGGGACGTCAATCCCTTACTTGGGTAGCGACGACCTCCTCGAGTCCGAAAACCGAGCTTTCATGTCTAAGATTTTCAAAGAGGCAGATGAGAAGAAGTTGAAAGACAAGGCCCGTAAGGACTTCCTCAAAAATGAGGGATACGCCAAACAACCTCACGGCAAGGTCAAGAAGAAATTCATTATTCACGTTCTCGACCGAGCAAGCGGTGAGGTGAAGTTACTCGACAAAGGCTCGGCTATTTTCGGCAAGATTCAAGCGCTCGCCTTAAATGCTGAGTATGGAGACCCACGAGAGTACGATATCACAATCACGATGAAGGACACGAAAGGAAAAGGTAATTTCCAAGATATTGAGTACGACGTCACTCCTGCTCGCTCAAACACGCCACTCACTGAGGCTGAGGTAGCACTCTATGAGGCTAAGAAGGTTGACCTTGCCAAGCTCAAGGCTCCTAAATACACTCCTGAGCAATACCTCGCACTTGCCAAGGGAGCGACCTACGATGACCTCGAGGGGAACAAGCCGGAAGCGAACGACCCTGAGTTGGTCAAAGACGACGCCCCGGCCGAGAAACCTGAGGAGGTCAAAGAGGAAGCCAAGCCGGAAAAAGACGAGGACGTAAAGGTTGACAAGGCGGGAGCTTTGACAGAGGAAGAACTCAGCAAGCTCTCGTTTGATTGACGAAACAAGACCAACTCTCTTGGTGGACCTCCCGAGGTTATCCGGGAGGGTTGGCTCTTTTTGCTTACAACTACGCCCGTAAGTTTTACCCCGAAAGTGACCCCCAAGTGATTTTTGAGCAACACCGAAAGCGAATCATAATGAATTACGATATAGCGGTCGTCCGCCACGAAAAGCAAATCAGAAAGGAGAGTCGGTCACCATATGACCCAAAAAACCACCTCAAAAGAACTGATAAACCGAGTTGGCTCGGAAAGGGCATTGATTGGGATTTGTTTAAATAAACCCGATGAGCTCCTAGTCGCAAACTCGGAAGGTCTCTCGCCTGATATGTTCGCCGTTGACGGGCACCGTTATATTTATATGTCAATGGCCTACCTCGTCGATAAGGGAGACAAGCTCGACCCGATTTCAATCATGGCTGTTTTCACGGATGATGGAGCCAAGAAAGCTATCGAGGAGCTCGGTGGTATCGAATACCTCGAGGCCATCAAGCTCACCCCGGTAGCGTCCAACACAAAGACTTTTACGGGTCACATCATCCAAGCCTCGGCTCGTCGTGCGATTTACGAGGAGGCCGAGCAACTCAAAGCGAAAATGCTCAAAGACACCAAGAGCCCGACAGACGAGATTATCGCAATCGCTGAGTCAGTCATGCGAGATATCGCCGTCGAGTTCCAAGTGTCTACCGAGGTGGTCAAGCTCGGAGATGGAATCGCAGAACGCTTGAAAGCTCGAGCGCTCAATCCCGACTCGACTATCGGACTCAAAACCGGATGGCGTCAATTTGACGTCGCCTCCCTCGGGTTGATTAACGGGGAGCTTACGATTATCGGAGCCCGGTCCAAGATTGGTAAATCCACGGTCCTTCTCAACTGGTGCCGTAAGATTGCCATCGAGGACGCTATCCCGACGCTCTATATCGATACTGAGATGTACCAAGAGGAGCAAGAGGATAAACTCCTGTCGATGATTTCCGGGGTTCCTCACTACGAGGTACGAAACGGGATGTTTGCTCGAGACACCATCAATGGTCAAGCTCGGGACAAAATCGAACAAGTTCAGCGAGCAAGCCGACTCATCAAGCAAGCTCCACTGTACCACATTTATATGCCAAACTTCACGGCCGACAAGGTCATGTCATTGGTCCGAAAGTATATCATCGAGTATGGAATCAAGTTGGTCGTTTTTGACTATATCAAACTCCCGAGTTCCAACTCGACACTTGGGGAGAAAGAGTGGCAAGCTCTCGGGTACCTCACGAGCTCTCTCAAGGATATGGCAGGGATTCTCCAAATCCCAATTATTTCGGCTGTTCAGTTAAACCGCTCGGCTGTCGGTAACGATGATATTGACGAGGGGATGATTGCAGGGTCCGACCGGATTCTCCAAATCGCCAACCGGGTTTGCTTCCTCAGACGAACCAATGACAATGAGTTTACGACCTACGGTTGCACTCATATGTTCAAGATTGGCTCTCAACGGATGGGTAGCGATTTGGATTGGACCCCGGTTAGGTCCATCAAAGGAACTTGGAAAATGGAGATGGTAGACGATGACTAAACCTTTGGAACGAATCCGGGAGGCGGTCAACGTTAGGGAACTGTTGAGTCACTACGGGGTTCACTCCAAAGGCCACGGCAACCTACGGTCGACTTGCCCTATACATGGTGGCGATAATCCGACCGCTCTCGTATTTACCGAGTCGAACAAAATGTGGTATTGTCACACGGGCTGTCAAGAAGGTGGAGACGTCTTTGATTTTGTTATGAAGATGGACGGAGTCACCTTCCCTGAGTCCGCTAGGTTCCTCGCAGAGATGTTCCACGTAACAGTCGATTGGGAGACCGAGGAGGTCGACGAGAACGCTTTCCGGGATGAGGCGAGAGCCTTTATCGAATCGATGAGGAAGCGCTCCAAGGTCGCCCCTCAGCTCCCCGCTTACAAGTTCACTGGCTCGCTCGCTCGGTTGCTTGAATATCGAAACTACTCACCGGAAGCAATCGCCCATTGGAAACTATTCGTTTGCACCTCAGGGGAACTCGCTGACCGGGTGGTCATGCCAATCGAGGACTCTCAAGGGCGCATGGTAGGCGTCACGGGTCGTAAGATTAAGGCTGATATGGTAGCAAAATGGCTCCACCGTCCTCGCAACCTTCACACGGGTTGGGTCCTCACGGGCCTCGGTAGGAACTTCAAGGAGATTCAAGAGGCTGACGAGGTGATTGTGGTCGAGGGCGTCTTTGATTGTGTTCGAGTGTGGGACGCCGGGCTCAAAAACGTCTGTACTCCAATCGGAACATTCTTCACGGATGAACACGAGATGGAGCTCTACAAGACGGGAGTCACTCAATACGTCAGTGGATTCGATAACGACGTCGGAGGTCGCAACGGAACTCGGAAGGTCATCGAGCGACTCAAGTACAAGTTTGATTTGACCGTTCTCGATATACCCGAGGGGAAGGACCCGGGGGATTTGACCCCCGAGGAACTCCTCGAGGCTTACAACAATAAAATGACGTGGCGTGAATGGTACGCCCGATACGGAACCGAAAAAGAAAAACACGTTAAACAAGGAGGATGGTCGAATGTTTGAAGTGACACGAGAAAACCTTTTACGCCCACTCAGTGAGGAGGATAGTTTCTCCCTCAAGATTATCGCTGACCGATACTTGCTCAAGGACTCTCACAAGGAACCCAAAAGGGACTCGGTGGTCGTCGCTGAGTTCATCATGGAGGGAATGAGCCAAGCCGGATACAATACAGCCAAAGAGGTTTGTATCGTCGACAGCTACGACAAGGATACCGAGATGGTCCACCTCACGATTTTCACCGGACCCGAACGAGGTGACCAAGTCAGTGTCCCTCGCAAGCGTTGTGATTTACTCATGGAGCCCGACGTCCCGGCACTCAAGAAGCGAGTCGCCAAGGCCCTCTCAGGTGGTAACCATGAACTCGAGGAGGAACTCGAAAAGCGTGTCATGGACGAGCTGATTTTCGGAGGTCGAATCCTAGCAGGAGCCGGAACCGACGAGGAGCTCACTTATTTTAACTGTTACGTCGTCCCGTTCATTCACGACTCTCGTGGTGGTATCGCCAAGCACCGTGAGATTGTCATGGAGATTATGAGCCGGGGTGGTGGAGTTGGGACTAACGGGTCAACCTTACGGCCCGCTCAGGAGAAAGTTCACAAGGTCCGTGGTCGGTCCTCGGGAGCTGTCTCGTGGCTCGATGACCTCTCGAGTCTCACCAACCTAGTCCAACAGGGAGGTAGCCGACGAGGAGCTCAAATGATTTGCCTCGCTGATTTCCACCCGGACTTGATTGAGTTCATCACGGCCAAGGCTCAAAAGCCTCTCGAGTGTACTATCGAGGTCAACGGGGAAAAGCAACACCTCAAGTTTGGCTCTTACGGAAACAAACGCCTCGAGGGTGCAAACATTTCGGTCCTGTTCTCCAATAAGTTCATGGAGGCACTCAAGAAGGACGAGATGTGGGAGTTACGTTTCCCGGACGTCGCTCAATACAACAAACGTGAGATGGACGTGTACGACGCCCTTTGGGACCAATACGGCGACCCTGAGGAGTTCCACAAGGCCACCGGGTTACCTATCAAGGTTCACGCTCGGATTCCTGCTCGTGATATCGCTCGGTTGTTTGCGGTAGCCATGCATGGCTCAGCAGAGCCCGGCGCATTGTTCCTCGAGCGGGCAAACGAGATGAGCAACTCATGGTACTTCAACCCACTAATCGCTACGAATCCATGTGGCGAACAGTTCCTTGCTAAGTGGGCCGTTTGTAACTTGGGTCACGTCAACTTGGCTCACAAGAATCACCTCATGTTCAACCCAAACACCGGGAAGTACGAGGCCGACCTCGATGAGATTGCCAAGACAACCGAGGTGCTCACTCGAGCTCTCGATAATGTAATCGACACGACGCCTTACTATTTCCAAGAGAACGAGGACAACCAACGCCACGAGCGTCGACTCGGTTTAGGTACGATGGGAATCGATGAACTCTTGAAACTCGAGGGCCTCGACTATGGAACTCAAGAGGGTCGGGACCGGGCTGAACAGATTTTCGAGCTCGTCACTATCACGGCCTACGAGACCTCAATCGATATGGCAAAAGAGAAAGGTCCGTTCCGCAACTTTGAACTCGACAAGTACCTCCAAAGTGGATTCATCAAGTTCCTCGAGGAGAGCGGTCACGTCAGTTTGATTCACGATATCAAACAACACGGAATCCGAAACGTCACGATTGTCACCCAAGCCCCAACCGGGACCACCGGGACTCTCGCTCAAACCTCGACCGGAATCGAGCCATTCTTTGCAGGAGAGTTTTGGAGGTCTTCTCGAATCGGGGTGTCGGTCCAAAAGGCTCCTGTCATCAAACGGATGGAGCAAGCCGGGATGGATACGAGCTCGCTCAAGTACGCCGGGGATTATACGACCAAGGAGCATTTGGATTTTCAAGCGGTCGCCCAAAAGTGGAACGACAGCTCAATCAGCAAGACCATCAACGCCCCTCGAGATACCACTGTAGACGACGTGGTCGACCTTCTCGAGTACGCTTACGATATCGGTCTCAAAGGGTTCACAATGTACGTTGATGGTTCCCGGGAGACTCAGGTATTAGGAACGAGCGACGGGGCTCGGGAGGCTACTCAGGAGCTTACAGAGGATACTTTTGAGGTCAAGACGGCTCTCGGTCACGGCTCGGTTACCTTCAAACATGACGACGAGATGAACCTTGTAAGTATTGAGGTGAACGTCTCAGAGGTCAAGGACACAATGAAGACCCAAGAGAACCTCCCATTGGTCATTGACGCTATGATTGAGTCAGCGACCCGGGCCAAGTTCTCAGATGATTGTCATATTTGTGGAGCGCCACTCAGATACGAGGAAGGTTGTTTCAAATGTGAGGCTTGTGGAATGTCAAAATGCGGTTAACACGGAAGGAGACAAATTAAATGAGTAGACACGCTCACCAAGCGAGTCGGGCCAAAAAAGTATACGAGGCAGAAGCGACGTTAAAAGACGAGGGTTTCTTTGTCTTCCGTCGCACCTCGGCTCACGGCCTCTTTCATATCGTCGCTATCAATGAAAACCAAGTAAAACTCATTCAGGTCAGCGCCCTCAAGAAGTACAACAAGAAGTTGGTCGAGGAGGAAATAGCCAAGGTCCAAGGGTTCATTCTCGATGGGACCGCACCGCAGACGAAAGTCGAATTGTGGATTTGGGTAAGCCACCGGGGTTGGATTAAATTCTTTTACGATGGTACCGGGCGCTATACCAAGTTTGAAGATTACGGAACCCATCACCACCGAATGAAATGCAACCGAGATGACCACGAGAGACGAAACTGAGGAGGGGCTAAAAATGATGACAGTATCAGAGGAACACCGCCGAGAAATGCTTGACGAGTTGCGGGGCTATATGCTCGAGCAACTCCCCTTTGGGGAAAAACAAGCCCGGGCGTTCATCGTCGAATCGACAGCCAACACGGTCAAAGAAGTCGAGCAGGCTCAAGCCAAGGATTTTCACGACCTCGAGATTTGCTTGCTCCACTTGTTCTTACTCGAGGCGGTCCTCCAAATCACTAACGAGGTCCTTCATATCGAATATGGAATGGAGCCAATGACGTTCAAAGAAATGCGCTCCAATGTCGTCTCGTATATGGAACGAGCGAATGACGCAACCGTTTATCAAATCCTAGATAAAGCCCGTCCGTATTTACGCCGGGTAGATGAGGAGGAAACTCATTGATACAATTCGTGAGAGAACAAAAGGTAACCAAAGCACCGATTCGGGGAGCGGGATTGTGGCGACTCATTATGACCTCAAAGATTAACTCGGAAGTCATTCACGAGTTTTCCTATCGAAACCCTTTCGTGCTTGCTACGATGTACTACGTCGACGGATATTCGACCGTTGAGATGGCTCAAATGTTGAGCTGTCATGACCGGACGATTCGACGCTATATGGATAAATACGGGCTACGTCGCTACACCAAAACGTTCTCGGCCTACGTTCACCTGTACGGAATCGAGCGGGCTTTGGAGGTGTCGACTCCCGAATATTATTATTCAGTCTTTGCGGAGGTGGCCGACAATGCAACGAGCGAACAGCCCACGACTCCCGGATTGGTTTGAGTATTTTGAACCGCCACTAAAAGGCGAGGTCAGCGTCGAGATTATGCTCGGGGAACAAGACGAGGATGGTTGGTTTATGCCTACTGTCCTCATCCCTGAGGGAACTCAGGTGCTACTCTTGGGGCAGTTTGAAAGTGAGGATTATGACACCAACAAGGCTTACATCGTATTTTACGACCACGAGCTCTTGAGTGTCGACTCAGGATTGATTGAGACCGAATACTCGGAAAAACTTCCCTTGCCAACCAACCTGTTACGTGTATATAATGACTAGAGTGGAGCCCCTCGGGGTTCCCAATCTTACCAAATATGAAAGGAGAATTGAGATGGCAGACTTCAAAGAGACTCCCGAGTTCAAAGCCGGGTTTATCGCCGGATATGCTCGAGCACTTGCCGAGAATTTAGTCGATGAGCTTTACGATGGACTCGAGGGCGAACGCCGAGATTCAATGATTAAGCACCACACCGAGTCGCTTATACAAACCGTTATCGATAGTCACAAAAAGAAAGGGGCGGGAAAATGACGACAATCAAATTAGTCAACCTTCATAACCACTCGTGTTTTTCCAAGCGAGACGCCCACTCCAAAGTTGATGACCTCGTAAGACGAGCCAAAGAGCTCAACCAACCCGCCGTCGCTCTCACTGACCACGGAGTCCTCCATGGAATCCCTGAGCTATTCCGACAATGCGCCAAGCATGATATCAAACCGATAGCCGGGATGGAGGGGTACATTTGTGAGGGCGACCGCCGGGAACCTTCCGCAAACTTTCACCAACTCCTCATAGCCAAAAACGAGACCGGATGGGTCAACCTAATGAAGTTGAGTTCAGAGGCTTACATCACCGGATTTTACAATAGACCTCGGATGGACCTAGACTTGCTCAGAGAACACGCTGAGGGCCTCATAGCGACCTCGAGTTGCCTCTCGGGAGTAATACCAAAGGCAATCCTAGCAGGCAAGCACAAGAAGGCTGAGAGCCTTGTGAGAACGTTCGTCGAGATATTCGGTGACGACTTTTATATCGAGATTCAACCGAACCGGACGAATGAGCAGGCCATCGTCAACAAGAAACTAATCGAGCTGTCTCATAAGGTCGGGGTCAAACTCGTCGCCACGGGAGACGTCCACTTTGTACACGCTGACGACAAGGTCGCTCACCAAGGTATGTTGTGCCTTGCTCGTAACGGTCGGATGGAGACCGAGACCGAGGCAAGCTATCCCGACGAGGAGATTTACTTTATGCACTCGGCCCGGGAAATGTATGAGCTCCTCAGAGCCCAAGGGGTTTCTCAAGAGGACGCTGTCAGTTCTATCACGAATACTCTCGAGGTCGCTGACAAGATTGATTTTGACCTCAAGAAAAAGGGCGACCTACTCCCGACCTTCCCACTACCGGAAGGGGTCAGCAAAGACGAGTTGCTCGGTGAGATGGTCAAGGCGGGTCTCCTCAAGAAGACCAACCCGACTCAAGAATACGTCGACCGAATCAAGTTCGAGCTCAAAGTCATTCGAGACAAGGGCTATCAGGATTACTTCTTGATTAAGGCCGACGCCCTCAAGTGGTGCAAGGAAAAAGGTATCCTCGTAGGTTTTGGTCGAGGCTCGGGAGCCGGGTCCTTGGTCGCCTACCTCTTGGATATTACCGAGATTGACCCCATCAAACACGGATTGATTTTCGAGCGCTTCCTCGATATCACTCGGATGAAAATGCCTGATATCGATTCGGATATTCAAGGAAACCGACGACACGAGCTCTTGGATTACCTGAGAGGGAAATACGGTCAACGCCGAGTCGCTCAGGTGACAAACTACGGAACGATGACCGCTCGGCTCGCTTTCAAAAATGCCTTGATGGTTTATGATATCCCGTTCGGGTTGGCCCAAGAGGTCACCAACCTAGTCCCTGAGGAGATTGGGATTAGTATCGAGCGGGCTTACGAGTTGGCTCCTGAGTTGCTCGCCCTCAAGAAAAAGACCATCAAGCGCAAGGATGGCAAACAGATTGAACTCAGCAAGGTCTTTGATATGGCCGAGCGCTTTGAGGGTGTCGTCGATAAACTCTCTCGTCACGCCGGGGGAATCCTCATTTCTCCTGACGATATTATGAATCACTTCCCGGTTCACGTCGTCGATGGTGATATTGTCGTACAGTGGGACAAGGATGATATCGAGGAGATGGGTGGAGTCAAGTTTGATTTCCTCGGATTGAAGACTCTCGAGACTATCGCACTCGCCGTCAAGTCAATCGAGGAGGACACCGGGGAGCGCTTGGATATTTACGATATTGTTCGTAGACACGACGACCCGGCAACCTACAAATTGATTGCCGAGGGTCGGACCGACAACGTTTTTCAACTCAGCTCGGATGGAATGAAAAAGTTGTGCCGGGCAGTCAAGCCGACCACCTTGGAACATATCACGGCCATTAACGCCCTGTATCGTCCGCCTGCCTTGGCCTCAGGAGATACTTGGAAATTCGCTCGAATCAAAAACGGTGAGGAGCCCGAAACCTACTCGCACCCTGAGGAGAAAGCTATCACGGGCGAGACCTACGGGATTATCACTTATCAAGAGCACGTTATGAATTTGGTCCACCATTTCGCCGGGTGGGACTATGGGGTCGGTGACTCGCTACGCAAGAAGAAAGCGAGCGACCTCGAGGAAATGCGCCGTAAATTCGTTATGGATTCGATTGAGGTGGCCTCTAAGCGTGATTTGGGTTTTAGCGAGGATAAAATCGATGAAGGTGGAAAACGATTCCACGAGAGTATGGACGAGATTTGGAGCCGGATTGTTCGCTATATGGGTTATGGATTCAACAAATCCCACGGGGTCGCCTACTCGGTCCTGAGTTACCTCACGGCTTACCTTGAGGCGAACTATCAAGAATATTGGTTCTCAGCGATTATGACGACCAAGATGAGCAACCTCGATAAAGTCGCTCGGGTCTTCTCGGAGATTAAGTCGGCCGGGTTCCCCTATCAAGGTCCTCATATCAACTTGTCGGGTGAAGCCTTTACCCCTCGAGACGGCGTTATCACGTTCCCCCTCGGGGTCATCAAAGGGGTCGGACCGACAGCCATTGAGGAACTTATCCGGGCCCGCTCGGAAGGTCCTTTCAAGTCCATCCCGGATTTGATGAGCCGGGTCAATAAGCGAGTCGTCTCGAGTAGAGCGATGAAACCACTGATTTACGCCGGGGCGTTCGATGAGATGTATCCTGATTTGAATCGCCAACAAATCCTCGCCTTGTATCACAAGGAGAAAGGGACAGCCAAGAAAGATATCGAGGCTATTGAGGCCGTCGAGTGGACCGATGAAATGCAAGCGGACACCGAGAAGGAACTCATTGGGATTTACTTGACCGCTCACCCACTCAGCAAGTATTTTAACAAGCCGTGGGCCGAGTACCACAATCAGGACCGTAACACCGTAGTACCTGTCAAGGTCATCAAGGTTAAATCCTTCCTCGATAAGAATCAAAACCGGATGGCTTTCGTTACCACCGAGTCTCCCGATGGACCTCGAGAGGTCGTCGTGTTCGCCGGGATATTCAAGAAATACGAGTCGCTATTGTCAGCCGGAAACGTCCTACTCATTAAGGGCAAAAAGGATAATGAGAAGCTACTCGCAGACACTATTAAGGAGTTGAATTGATGGAACCGACAAGATACAACCTCGACAAGTTCTATAAGATTCCCTATATCAGTTACTCGCAACTTACGACCTATATGACGTGCCCTCACTCGTATTACTTGACGTATATCGCCAAGCAGTTCGACCGGACAGGGAACAAGTATACTGAGCTCGGGAGCGTCCTCCACGACGTCTTTGAGGCTCAAGGTCGGCAACTCATCGTCGCACCCGACAACCCACTCACCAAGGACCAAGCCTTGCAACGATTCAACGTCAAGTTTTTCAAGATTGACAAAGTCCATTTTGATGACAAGGACGATATGATTAAGTTGTATCGAAAAGGTGTGACGGCCATCGAGGGTTACTACTCGGTTTACGAGGAGGCACCTCCGTTGTTTGTCGAGAAGAAATTCATGGGGAAACTAGCCGAGGGGTTGCCCCCGGCCAAGGCGTTCGTCGACAGAATCGATGGTGACCCCGATGACCCGTCGACTTGGATTATCACCGATTACAAGACGGGAGCCTCACCGAAAACCAAGAGCTACCTCAAGGATGATTTACAGCTCGGCCTGTACGCCTCTCAGGTCTTCACGTTGACCGGGAAGTACCCTCAGGTGGTTCAGTTTTACCACCCGGTACCTGACAAGTTCCAAAAGGCGATTCATCAGGGCGACGGCCGCTATCGATTCACGAATCAACGTGAGCCCGTCGTCGAGTTCACCGTCTCGGATATCATCGATAAAGTTCGAGATGTGCTTTACGATATCGTCACGGATACGCAGTTTAACAAAAAGATTGACCCATGGAGTTGCAAGTCGTGTTTCCATTATCAGAACGGAGCCTGTAAGCCATTCGACCAAACGACCGGATGGGGTAGCTTATGAGGAAGCGCACAAATAAGTTCAATGCCAAAAAGGTCATGCACAAAGGTATCAAGTTCGACAGTCAAATGGAGGCGGACTTTTATGACCACCTCGAGGCCCTCAAGGAATCCGGGGAGATTAAGGATTTTACCTTGCAACCCAAATTCCAATTGCAACCACCATTCACCGCTCACGGAGTGAAGTACGTTCAGATATACTATAAGGCTGATTTCATGGTCTACTATGAGGACCGCCCTCCCGAGGTCATCGACGTCAAGGGACACGAGACAGCCGACTTCAAAATCAAGGCCAAGATGTTCCGCTATCAGTATCCACACAAGCTCATTCTTGTCACCAAGGCTCCAAAATACATGGGAGTCCCTTGGGTGACCCTAGAGGAGCTCAAAGAGGTCCGAAAAAAACGCAAGGAGGAAAAGGGATGACCGAGATTCAACAGTTGCAAAACAGGTTGGCTCAAGGGGTAGATGACTACCCCAAGGACCACCTCGTCGACCACGTCTTGATTGAGGATTACTTGGCAGGAGATGAACGAGCCGGGATGAGATTGGTCCACAACTACTTGGACGTTCTCGCTTATATTTATCGATATCCATTCAAGCCACCCAACCGAGGGAAAGCTCTCAAGTTTGCTATCAAAAAACCGTCCATGTCTCGAGAGGACCGAGAGGATTTGGTCCAAGAGATTCTATACAACTTTTTCAAGCTCGTCACCGAGTTCGACCCCGAGCGGGGCAAACCCTTTGAGGCACTCGTCAAAGGCACGTTGCACCACCGGGTGTATCGGAATTTTTTCGACGAGTTCCTCTTGAAAGCTCGGAACGAGGAAGTTTTCGAGGACGATTACACGGAGGTCGGAATTAACGACGTGACCTCATCGCTATTCCTAGAGGAGAATAGTCAATCACGAGAGAAGTATATCGCACTTTACGAGGCGCTCAATAGTCTCAACAAACGTCAACGGGAGGTCGTCCTGCTCTCGGTCGTCAACGGGTGGACCTGTCGAGAAGTAGCCGAGGAGATTGGGAGTACGTCCTCGTCAGTCCGCAACGCCAAGTCGTTTGGAATGAGGAAACTCAGAGATACCCTAGGAGGTACAAAATGATTATCATTTACGCAATCCTGTTCACTTACACGTTCGTACTCGTCGGGTTGTCCTTGCTCGGTGTCTTGTTCAAAAGTATTCAGGAGGGTTTGGGGTTACAAGAGTACCTCATCATCCCTGCCTTGATGTTCATCGTCACTAGTATGCTTTTACAGGCAATCGAATTAATTTTGTAATTGGGGGTTGACGCCCCCTTTTGCTTGGGTGTATAACTGAGTTACAAACACGAAAGGGGATTTTGCATGGAGCACATTAATTTTCTAGACAAGAGTTATGTTCGATTACAGGCAGTCACAGGAAACGACCTCAGCGTCGTCAACTCGGCCCGTGTCTCCTACGACAAAAAGGTTGACGTGCTCACCGAGCGGGACGTCCGATTGATTCGCTTCCTCGCTAAGCACAAACACACGTCACCTTTCCGACACGCCTTTTTGACCTTTGAGGTCTACGTCCCGTTGTTCGTCGCTCGCCAACATTGGAAACACATTATTGGTTCAGGATTCGAGGAGACAAATCAAGACCCATTCGTCGCTTGGAATGAGAGCTCACGGAGATACGTCACTGAGACTCCCGAGTTCTATATCCCGGACGAATGGAGATATGCTCCTGAGAACTCTAAACAGGGTTCAGGTGGAGTCGTCCCTAATGGTTACGGCGAACTTGGTGAGGAGGTCACTCAGCGACTCGAGGAATATATCGAGGAGGGCGTCCGATTGTATGAGCGCTCGATGGAACTCGGTATCGCTCCCGAGCAAGCTCGATTGTTCCTCCCGGCTTACGGCCTACAGATTCGCTACTACTGGTCAGCAAGTCTTCAAGGCGTGATTCACTTCTTGAGTTTACGACTAGGCCACGAGGCGCAAGTTGAGATTCAGCTCCTCGCCAAGGCGGTCCTCGAGTTGACTCGAGAGCACTTCCCTGTCGCTGTCGTCGAGTTTATGAGAGAGGAAGGTATGGAACTATGAGACTACAACCGATTTGGGGAACTATCGGAGACCCTCACCACGAGAAAGTAAAAGCGGACCTCAAAGAGAAATATGGTCAACTCAGCGTTGCTCATGTGGCCGAGGGTGAGTATGGCTACTCGATGAGTTACGGTCGCAAGAACTGGACGGGCGTACTCAAGAAGGACGTTGAGATTGACGAGCTCGGTCTCGCTATGATGTGTGACGGTGGCTATAATTACTTTGGAGGCCACTCGGTGATTTACAACCACGAGGATGGCAAGCGAACATTCGACGTTGAGATTTGGTTTGATTGATATGTTAACATGGGGAGGACGTCCGATGAAACACCTAGGTTTTGATATCGCCCTTACAGGCGAGATGAGAAGTGGTAAAGATACGATTTTCAAAATCCTCGAGGAGCTCGGTTATATGGTCCACCGAGTCGCCTTTGGAGATGAGCTCAAGAGTCAGTTCCATAAGACCTTTGAGGATATCCCTGAGTCGCCTAAACCGATTCAGCACTATATCGATTATGGTCAAGCGTGTCGGGCAATCGACGAGGATGTTTGGGTCAAGGCGCTCAGCAAGACCGTATTACGGACCTACCGCCAAACGCTCATGCCGTCCAATTTCGTCATCACGGATGTTCGCCAACCGAACGAATTTAAGTACGCTCGAGATAACAAGTACGTCATCATCAAGGTCGAGGCGAGTGACGGTTTGCGAGTCATGCGAATGGAGGAGCTCGGAGAGAAATTCGACCCTGACCTCTTTAGTCAACCTACCGAGCTCCACATGAAAACTCAAAAGTACGACTATATCATACACAATCACACGACGGATATCGAGGAGCTTAAAGTCTCGGTAGAGCGTCTTATCAACCAAATCAGAAAGGACCGTGGACTATGAATATTACCATGCTCAAGAAACTAATGGACCTCCTCGAGGTCAACCAAGTGACGTTTATCGATTTTGAGACGACCGGACTGGACCCTGCTGAGGATTACCCTACAGAGGTCGCTGTCCGTACCATGCGAGTCGACGAGGCTAGTTGGGAGCACCTCACGGTCTCTGAGTTGACCGTCCACGATTACAGCTCGCTCATCAAGGTCCCTGAGCACGTTGAGATTTCCGAGTTCATCGCCAACTATACCGGAATCGATAACGAGCTACTTGACGAGGAGGGCCGGGAGATTTACGAGGTGGCTCAAGAGCTCGCTGAGTACGTCGAGGACAACAACACCCTCGTGGTCGCTCACTCAGCAAGCGTCGAGCTCGGGTACCTGTACCATCACTTTGGGATTGTCCCAAGCAAGTTCCTTTGTACCAAGGCGGTGACCTTCCTCGAGGAGCCTGCTGAGTCTAGCTCACTAGAGCCGAGCCACAAACGCTTGTGCCCTAAGACTCACTCCAAGCAGACTCACCGGGCCATGGGAGACGTCGTTATGCTCAGCGAACTCTTTAAGGTCTTACTCAAGCAAATCGGAGTTGACGTCATGGCTCACTATGCTAACCGCCTCGTGGTCGAACCTGACCGACCTTTACGATTTGAACCTCACAACGCCAAGGTATTGGATTTGTCGATTACGTTTGACAAGAAGCCGAAAGGGTGATAACGTGAAACCACGGAAGGATTGGGACAGTTACTTTTGCACCATCGCTGAGGCGGTCGCCACTCGAGCGACCTGTCCTCGTCTCCACGTCGGTTGTACCTTGGTGAAGGACAAGCGCATTATCGCAACCGGGTACAACGGAAGCCCCTCAGGGTCACCTCATTGTCACTCGGAAGGTTGTTTGATGGTTAACGGCTCGTGTGTCCGAACGATTCACGCCGAGCAGAACGCTATCAATCAATGCGCCAAGTACGGAGTCAATACCGAGGGAGCCACCGCTTATGTCACTCATCAGCCCTGCCTCAATTGCACCAAGAGTTTGATTCAAGCGGGAATCAAGCGAATCGTCTATACCCATCCGTATCGACACGACCCGAACGTCGACGCAATCACCGAGGGCGTTGATATCGTCATCGAGGAAAAATGTCACTTCATCGATTGCTCGAGAAAGGATGATTGAAAATGAAAAAGCTCTTGCTTGGCACCGTGGTTTCTATCGTCACCTTCCTAGTCACCCGTGAGGTCATCCTCGCAGTCGTCTACCTGAGAATCATCAAGCGCCCTAAACAGGTCATGCACCTCAAGGACGTCCTGAGCTACCTCGAGAACGGAGACGAGGCAGTCCCGGGGGAGATGATTAATACGGTTCAGGAGGTCATCGAGGAGAAAGGCGGTCGCTTATGATTGAGGCCATCGCCCCCATGATTGTCGGAGTAGTCATCGCAAGTATCATTTTGAGCCCGATTCTGATTTTAGAGTTCCGAGATATTTACATTCAAGTACGAGAGGAGAAACGCAAACATGAAAATGAGCGACTATCAAAAACAATCGAGTCGAACAGCGAACACCCACCGAGGTCCTCGGACGGACCACCTCGCTAACTTTGCCTTGGGTCTTACCGGGGAATCCGGGGAGGTAGCCGACCACATCAAGAAATACATTTTCCACGGTCACCCGCTCCACAAGGCCGAGCTCGAGAAGGAACTCGGTGACGTCCTTTGGTACGTGTCTCAGTTGGTCGACGTGCTCGAGTTGGACCTCGACGTCGTCGCTCAAAAGAATATCGACAAGTTACGCCGACGGTACCCTGATGGGTTCTCCGAGGAGGACAGTCTCAATCGAAAGGATATGCAAGGATGAAGCGATACGCCAAGGTCTTACAAACAGTAATGGGAGACGAGGAAACGTTTGGTATTAAGGCGGGCGAGGTTTATGAGATGGTTGAGGGGAGAGTTAAACATATGCCTGCCATCGATAGTCCCAAGCATAGCCCCCGAACAATGTTCAATTGGCAAATCCAAGTGTTACCCGACGAGTTCGTCGAGGTCAAAAAGATAGCGGTCTTTGATAGTCATTACAAAATCGAAAAGGGTGGGGTCTACCAAGTCGCCAAAGATGTTCCGTGGCACCCAAAGACGGTCACCATCGTTGCACCTAGCGGGGAAAATAGAACAATATGGAGAAGCCAAATCGTTCCGGTAAATGAGAAGGGAGAACGTAAAATGACTATGGGATTAGAGTACGTCCGAATCAACAGCGCACAGGTGGCCGATAAGGTTTATGGAATCGAAGTCGGAGACGTCCACGAGGTTATCGGTCTCGCTGACCACGGGGTCTATATTGGACTTCCGAACGGGCGGACTCACCTCCTGCTCAATCACCAAATCGAGTTCGTTCCAAAGCCTGACGATTCACCTGTCGAGGTCGTTCACGGATTGGATATGGGTCACGGTCAGGTCACTGAGGGGAAACGGACACCTCAGGAGCCAACCGAGATGGACCACGCCAAGGCACACCTCGAGAGTGTCGTCGAGGACCTCAAGAATCAACAGCGTGAGCTCGACAAGGAAATGGAGTCGCTCGACAAACGCCGAGATGAACTCAAGGAGAAGAAGAAGCACATCAACCGGAAAATGACTCATCACTTGGCAGTTCTCGAATACATGGAGGTGGAATAATGCAAAAGTACAAGGTTGGTGACCTTATTCGAGTTGTTCGACTTGTTGGTAACGATAGAGCTCACGGATTAAGAGTCGCAGACGTTCACGAGGTCGTCGAGGTAAATTCAGACGGGCTCTCTTGTGTAATCGAATTGCCTAGCGGTAAGCGTGGGATGATAAACAGCCAAATTGAGCTTTATATCCCAAACCAAAAACCCGATATCATTGGCCGACTCAGTGACCGAGGAGCCCAACTCGAGGCGGAGATTTTACAACACGCTCTCGACCGAGACGAGGCCAAGCGCCAACTCAAAATTAAACGGAAGTTACTCGCAAGTCACATCAGAGTCATTGAAGATTTGGAGGCGAACCTATGAGAGACGAACGATTGAAATTGCTCATCATCACGGCCATGTTGGTCACCATCGCTTTCCTGAGTCGGACCCTACTCCAAGCAATCCCATCAGTACAGCTTGTGAGCCCTATAGTGCTCCTCCTAGGCTTCCTCCTAGGTAAGCGCTATGGTCTACTCGCCGGAATCGTCCTAGCCGTCCTGACGAGCGTTACAACCATGTTTGGCTACTGGACCATTTTCCAAGCGATTGGGTGGGGCCTTATGGGATTCGTCGCAGGGCTCCTGTACTACAAACCCATGAGCTTCCTCGTGTGGTCCGCCGTGAGCGGTATGGTCTTTGGAGTGATTATGAACGTGAGCTCGGTGATAATCGCCGGGTTCTCGGTTGCGAACTTGATTGCTTACTCATTGGGCTCGCTCCCGTTCGATATCATCCACATGGTCAACAATATTGTATTCGTGCTCGTGCTCATCAAGATTCTCGACCCGCTCCTCGAGCGAGCTGTCGACCCACTCTATTACACCCCGGTTGGACTACGACCGACCATCATCCGAATTACCAAAGAGTTTAACCAAATCAGATTGCGAGAGGAGCAAAACAAATGAGCCAACAACTAATTGACCGTATTGACGATATGATTGAGACTATCGAGCGAGTCGTCGATAATATCGAGGAGGGCAATATCAGTTTCTCGGAGGCAGGAGATTTTTTACACGGTTCGGGCGATAGTATTGTATCGATTCTACAGGAGGCAAAACGTCATGTTAAATCCAAAGATTAAAATCAAAGGCGACACTTTATCAATCAGCCGAGGGAGCAAGCGCTTAATCGTTCACATGGACGATATCCAAGAGGTCTACGTCGACAAGCGCAAGCTCGGCAACCCTCACGTTGCCATTTCCACCGGAGGCCGTACAGTCCGCTTCAAGTGCCTCACAGTCGATAAGGCTATGATGTTGGTTCATCAGATTCGCCAAGCGAGCGGTCGAAACGTCAGTTATCAAATCGAGCGACCTGTTTGACCCACCGAGTGACTTTCGAGTCACTCTTTTTTTTTATTTATTTTTGTTTAAATAGTTGACACCCCGGGTAATTGTGTTGTATAACGGTATTAATCACAACGGAGGAGGAGCTGAAATGAAAAAGCACGTAACCCAAATGACCCCCGAGGAACTC
>Ga0210043_1001159_pt1 | contig 23906 bp, 26 predicted proteins | sample CryGeymet201501t_FD_183990 | JGI IMG/M metagenome (GOLD analysis project Ga0210043, IMG submission 183990) | Groundwater microbial communities from Crystal Geyser aquifers in Utah, USA - Crystal Geyser metaG 2015-01t (SPAdes) (version 2) | ecosystem: Environmental > Aquatic > Deep subsurface >... | reverse complement strand
TCCAGAAACTGGCGGGAGACTTAAACTTCTTCCTTCCTTCTGCAGAAGGTAAACTTGTGTATATCTGCTCTGTTAAACAGCTAGAGCCTATTGGAAGATACTGGGAATCCCTCAACCCAAAGAATCGCTGGGGCGGTAACTTTGATATGGACTGGGGTAGAGATGATAATTTTAAGGATGCTCCACATTTTGAGAGGCTTGTATGACTACATTTACAGACACCTGGAATGCTGCATTTAAAGCTACACCTGCCGAGGATGAAGATGCTCGTCTTGGGGCTATGCGTATTCGAGAATTAAAACGTGCACTAGATGAACGATTAGTAGTAGATCATAGTATGGCTGGAACAGCCGAGGATGGTGCTCATAAAAAGGTTACACTGCTCGAGCAGGCTACTAACCCAGGAACTGTTGCGAATACTGGATATTTATATACAAAAGATGTTGCGGGAGTAACAGAGCTATTCTGGTATGATAGTGCAGGTGCAATAGTACAACTAACATCAGCTGGGGTGCTGAAAGGGCCTCTCCCTGCTGCTGATGTAGTTGGTACAGCTTTAGTAGAATCTGCAATTGGAACAACAGTACAGGGTTATAATGCAGAAGCCTCTCAAGCGGAGATGGTAGCAGGGACAGAGCCTGCATTAAGAAGTATGTCTCCACTACGTGTAGCTCAAGCTAATGCTAATGTAACTACTACAGCAAACAACGCACTGGCCGGTGGGCACTATGGGCAAACTTGGCAAGCTGTTTCGCGAGCAATTGGAACAACATACACAAACTCAACAGGGAAGCCAATACAGGTTAAGGTCGTTCTGACTGCTGGTTCAAATGATCATGGGTTTTATGTAGGCGCAGTTCTAGTTGACCGATCAAGTGCTTATGGCGGTGCTGGTATGTATCCACAATTGAGCGGCATCGTTCCGAATGGAGCTACCTATAAAGTTGTGCTTTTGAGCGGTTCGGGGACTTTACTTTACTGGCGTGAATTGAGATAAAGGTAAAATCATGAAACATTACAAAGACCCAGTAACAAATGAAGTCTATGCCTATTCCGCAGACGGCTCACAGGATGCTTATATCAAAGCGGGGTTAGTTCCCATCAGTGATGCGGAACTGACCGTCTTGCGCGCACCGATAGTAGCGCAGCAGAGAGCTAATATTCAAAATCAGATTGAATCGCTAGAGCGCCAGCAACTTATGCCGCGAATAACTCGTGAAGCTTTACTCGGCATCATCTTACAGCAAAGTATTGTACCGGGGCTAACTGAGTCACAGCTCTATGCTACAGATATTAACTATCGTAAGCTTAAAGATTTAGACGTAAGTATTGTAGCTCTGCGAGACCAGTTGGTAGCAGTTACATGAAGATATCTCCGTCTCAGCCATCTAAGTATATTAACCTCGGAATTATTAAACAGCCTGAGGTTGCTAATGCATTGCAAGAAATGCTTCGCATACTAGATGTAATGCAACAGGATATTACTAAAGTTATAAATGTAAATGCAGAAGTAGTATCCTTCTCGGTACATAAAAACGGATCAAATCAATCTATCCCCAATAATACATATACAAAAGTAACTTTTTCAACCGAAGAGTTTGATATTGGTGGATACTTTGACACAACAAATAGCAGGTTCACACCACCGGCAGGGTACTATAGTTTCAATGCAAGCGGATTACTTCTAGCTAGCTCTGATACTCATGTAATTGTTTTATCGCTTTATAAAAATGGGGCAGATTATAAGCGGAGCTCACATAACAGAGCGTCAGGCACAGGCTCTATCGGCATTGACGTTAATTGTCTGGCAAAAGTGAATGGCACAGACTACTTTGAATTGTATATTTACCAAGATAATGGATTACAAAGCATTAGTGGCGCTGTTGTTAATAGCTATTTCATGGGGCATAGGATAGGAGACTTATAATGGATAGACTATTCGAAAGACTTACAGCAATTTACCCTGACATTGATTTTCTTGCTGGCGGTGCCGTTCTACAGGACGACTCCGACGGGAAAGGCGCATATATCAAACAGTGGAATAGCACGTTAGCGCAACCAACAGAGGCACAATTACTAGCTGTTGTTTTGCCGTCGGAACAGGACATTAAAAAACGTGCAGCTATCAAAGGGAATATAGCTACACTAGAACAGTCGCAAGCAAGGGCAGTACGTGAAGTCTTGTTAGGCGGCTCAACCGATAGGTTGGCTGCGTTAGATGCCCGGATTGCGGCAGAGCGTGCAGAACTGACGAAGGTATAAAGTTATGCCATACCCTAATAAACATGGTAGAGATGCTTGGAATTATAGGTCAGTTAAAAATCTTCTTGGTGGACTAAACACATCTACTCAAGCTGATACCTTAACTGATGAGCAGTCTATTACTCTCAATAATGTGCTATGCCGGGCTGGAAGCTTACGTAGCGATACAGGTTATAGTACTTTTGGTCAAGTTGTATCTGGTCAGCCTCAAGCTACATTTCAGTTTGATAAGACAGATATACTTACAGAAGAGCTACTAATAACTACTGCTACAGTATATAAATGGTCTACTAGCTTTTCTCGATGGATATTATTAAAGGGTACTGCTGGTACAACTACGACAGCTGCATATGCTGCAGGTACGACAGTAATAGCTGTAGCTGATGCAACTGGTTTTGCTACTGGTAATCTAGTTGGTATCACCCTCGATAATGGAGATCAGTTACAGACTACCATTACTATTAGTGGTCTTAACTTTACACTTGCCGATGCTGTTCCAGCTGGAAGAAGTGTCGCAAACGGTGCAGCTGTTATTAAGTCTGTCGCCCTTGCTGGAAGTCTCGATAAGCAAATATCAATACTAACAATCCCTGCGAATAACTGGGCAGTATTTACTAATGGTACAGATGTAGTTAAGCGCTATGATGGTATAGATTGTATAGATGTGCCGAATCTTCCTAGCGGTGGGGATGTAGTGTGCAAGGCTATAGCATATTATAACACAGCTCTTTTTCTACTAAACACTGTTGAAGGTGGAGTATCCTATCCGCAACGTGCTCGTCGATCAGATCAGACTGATCCAACAAACTGGACAACGGGTACATCAGGCTTTGATAACTTATTAGACTTCAGCGATACTATTCAGCTTGGAGAAGTACTAGGACCGTATCTAATTATCTATCGAGAACGCTCAATTGTTCGTGGTAGCTTCATTGGTAGCAGCGGTGTTAACTATCGCTTTGAGTCTGCTATAACAGCTGAAGGTGCTTTATCATCAGGTGCAGTAGTCAATATGGGGGACTATCATATATTCGTAGGGCACACTAATATCTATGAATATCGAGGTGGCTATAGTATAGTATCTATTGGAGATAATATCTTTCATAGAATGTTTGGCTACTCTGGGGATAAAGACCCATCGTATGATGCTAGGCTATTTGCCTTTTATGTAGACGAGCTTGATGAAGTATGGATTGCTTATGTATCTACTGAATCTGTCACTAAAACATGTGATAAAGTACTACGGTATAACGTAGGCGATAGCTATTGGTACAGTCGAAATTTTGCAGATGAGTTAATTGGGTATGGATTCTTTTTATCTGAGGTTAGCCTTATATGGAGTGCCCTTATAGGGTCCTGGAGTGCCCAATCGTGGACATGGAATAGTAGACAGTCACTAGCTAACTCTCCAACTACGCATCTATGCTCTGGCGAGACAAATCAAGTATTTTCTTATGACTATATATCTACCCTTGACAATGTAACACCGATAGCATATAATATAGAAACTAAAGATTTCACACTACCTGATGGTCAGATTCGCTTTGATATGATTGAGATGATGATTCAAGGTACAAATATCTTACTTGAGTACTCAACAGATTCTGGTATTAGTTGGAATACTTTAGCAACTATTACGCAATCAATTCAAGATAGGATTAGATTATATAAACAATTAGTAGCGTATAAAATTCGTTTTCGCTGGACTGGTAGTAGCCCAGACTTTATACTTCGCTGGTTTGGATTCTCATTTAAGAATGAATCCATTTATTAAGGTACATCATGTTAGACTTTATGGTTATAGCATTACCTAGGTCTGGAACTACCTGGGTATCTAACTGGCTTACATCAGATAAAGTGCACTGTATTCATGACCCGTTAGCTGTGCATAGATATAATGAGTTAGATAACATTAAGTCAGATAAGGTACTAGGAATTAGTTGTACAGCTATCTTTACATATAAAGATTATTTAAAGAAGCATCCAGCTAAGAAGCTAATTTTACATAGAGATATAGATGAAATAAATACGTCTCTTGTGTCAGCTGGAATGAGCGGTATAATTCATAGTTCTTGGCAATATATTTTAGATGATATAGAAGGGCTTCATATTCCTTGGACAGACTTATTTAATCATCCTAAAGAAATCTATGAATACCTAACAGGGTTACCTTTTGATGAAGAGCGCTATATAGAGCTAAGGCAGATGCATATAGAACCATATCTTACTAATGTATCATATAAGCCTAAAGTACTTGGAGAGTTATTAGAACATTATAGGAGAATATCATGCCAGTCGGTTGGGGTTTAGCAGCATCTGCTGCAATTGGTGCTATAGCTGGTGGTAAAGGGCATAAAGCATCTAGTGATACAACACAGGCGCCTATAATGACGCCAGAGCAAGAAGCTAAATTAAAAGAACTTTTAGCTTCTCTACAAGTAGGGGGTACATCTGGTAGTGCTTATAATGCACCATTAGTAGCTAATCAAAATGCTATTCAAGGCGCATCATTATCTGCTTTGGAGCAATCAGCTCTTAATGCTGTTAATTCTAATGGACAGAACGATGTAGCGAGTAGTGCGCTTAAAGATATTATAAACGCAGGCCCTGCTGATGTTAATGCTTCAGTTGTAGACCCTACTATGCAGGACTTTATTCAGCGAGTGCTGCCTGCTATCAATGGTAGATTCAACGGTATGAGTGGCTTTGGTTCTGATAAAATCTTGCAGGAAGGTATTGCATCTGGCAATGTTGCTACTGCTATTGCAAAGGCTAGAGCTGATGCACTACAACAGCAACAAGCAAATAAGATGCAAGCAGCGAACCTATTACCATCTACTCAAGGTGGTGCAATACAAAATCTTTTAGCACTACAAGGTGCTGGTGGAGTTGCACAGGCTGCAGCACAGCAACCACTAACGGCTAACTATGAAGAGTTCAAACGTCAGCAAGCACTGAAGCAACAAAATTTAGATAATATCCTACAAGCACTTGGATTAAAGAGTGTGGAGAATATTACTACAGTTAATCCAGGTAGCCAGAGCTTTCTATCAAGCGCAGCCCCTAGTATTGGTCAAGCGGCTGCGACATGGGCACTTAATAAGTATGGCAGTTAGATTGTAACAATTTGTTACACACTGGAGATATAATATGAGTACAACCATATATTTACCTGAGAATAAAAGTAACTTCGGCAGTAACCTCGGCGCTGGCGTTAGTGCAGGTCTTGGCGATTATGCTAAAAATTTACTAGAGCGCGAAGAACAGAAGCGCCGAATGGCCGAAGTACAGCAACAAGCTGATGCTATTAGAAATGCCGGTAGTCGAGAGAAGGCTATGGAACTTTTTACAACAATTAAGCACCCGAATATAGAAGCCTATCAAGCTGGCCTAAGTTTTCTTAATCAGGTATGGCCTGTTACTGATAATACACCGACAAAAGTTACTAAGACAGACCCTAATACTGGGGTGAAGACTACAGAGTATGTATCTAAAAAAGATCTTCTGAATACATCTGATACAGAGCCTCAGATGGCACACTTCTTTAATCTTCTTGATAAAAAAGCTCTTACAGTTCAAGACCTCGGAAAGCTTCCATTTGATAAAAGACCGAAAGGTTCTATAACAGAAGATGAGCTTAAGCAAATGCAGGTTGATAGAACGCAGAAAGAGAAAGAGAAGAATACTACTCGGCAGGCACTGACTGATAGAATAGCTACAACACGGCAGTTTTACAACTCTCTTGTTGGAATCCTTCCAGCTAATGTAAAAAAAGTTAATGCTGATGGTAGCTTTACTGTAGATTTTACGGCTAATCCTAAGATAGCTGATGCGTATAAGAAAACATTGGAAAACCAAGATGAGCTATTAAAAGAGTATAATGGTAATTTTACTAAAGCAGTAGCCGCTGGTCTACAAAAATATGGTGCTAATGACCGCCCCGAAGAACCGCCACCGCCCGCTCCGGCAGCACCCAAAGGCGGCATAGCCAGCTCATTGAAAAGCGGGTTTAAGGACTTGCTCACAAACCTCACCGCCCCGAAGAAGTCAGCCGCACCGGAGGCGAAGCCGATAGCCAGGCCAACAGGTGTACCGGCTAATGCTAAGTATAGTCCATCGCAGAAATCTTGGTGGTGGCAGGATAGTAAAGGTAACTGGCAATCATCGAAAGGTAAATAATGGCTACTCCACCGAATGACTTAGTAGATATATCTTCTGAGCCTCCAGCAGATTTAATTACTCCGCCAGATGACCTCATTAATGTACAGCGTCCGAGTACTATGGCAACCATTGGTAAGACCTTTAATACGCTTACACAGGTAGCGCCTATACTTCCAGGTAATGTTGCTATCGGACTATTAGAGCAACCAGCTGCTGGACTTGGGTGGTTTACTGCTATGGGTGCTGCTACTGTTGGTTCAGCCCTTGATATGGCTTTAGCTAAAGTTTCTGGCGGTAAGTATGGGAATAGCACACGTCCAGGTTTATCTACTGGTGAGCGTTTTATTGAGGAGACGAATGCCATTTATAGTAAACTATCTGATACTATTCCATTCGAGCCAGAAACTCCGATGGGTAAAGCTATAATGCATACTATGGTAGATAGAATAATTACACCTGCTATAGAGTTTGCTGGAGACGCTGGATATTTTACTAGTCGATTTCAGCTAAATACAATATCTAAAATAGCAGGGAGAGATGTCCCATATGCTAATGAGATAAATGCTGCTAGTGGAGCTCTGTATAAAGCTGGAGCTACTTTAGCAGTTTTACCTTTCGGTAAAAAAGCATTAGGTGTAGTATCTGACGCTGCAAAACCTATACCTAAAACTGGAGATTTTGCTACCGACTTTCCAGATACTGCTCGTCGTGTGGAAGCTACTAGTATCGGAAACTTGAGGTTTCAAAAAGCAGTTACAGAGAAGCCAAACCAAAGTTTAGTTAAAACTGTTGAAGATAGTATCGATAAAGATCTCGGTATTACATCAGATAGTCCTAGTATGACTCTTGGAACAAAGGCTCAAATACTGATACAGAGAGAGGCTGCAAAGACTGGTGAGGTTATATCTCCCAATGAACAAGTAAAGATAGCTAATACACTTGTAGATAAACTTATTAAGCTTCAGCAACAATATGATATGGCTAGAGCAGCAGGAGCTCCAAAAGGGTTACCTGCACCTAACGCTACTGGTGGTGTAGTTACAGTTAATAGTAAAGGCTTAGCTGTAACAGAGCAGCAGTGGGGAGACTATTATAAAAAGTTCCAGTCAATGACGCCAGAGCAGCGAGCTGTTGAATTACACCAAGGCCCTATGGGATTTCTAAAAGGTTCGTTAGAAACTTATGCCAGTGCTAGAGATTCTGGAAATGCATCAGTAGCTAGAAAAAGCTTAAACGCATTGAAGAGAGATTGGGCTAGCATTTTTAGTAATCCCTATGATACTCGAGTACGCTCTGCAGCAATGGAAGAGTATATCAATCGCGCTGGAGATATGACATATGAAGAGCTGCTAGCTGCTATTCCAAGAAAGCTAGGTAAGAAACAGTCTGGTATTTTATCTCTCGATGGATTAGAAAAGAATATGGATAGCTTAAAGCATTTAGGTGATGGCGTATCTAAATATGCTATGGCTGGTCTCGTTAAGCCTCCTACTAACCTAACGATAGAAGATGGCCAAGCTAAATTATATCGCGGTATAGCTGCTGGTCAAAGTGCAGATATTACTCCCGGTATGTGGGTAACTAATAGTAAAGATATCGCCACTAATGTATATGCTAAAGGGAAAGATGGTGCGCCAGATGGTACTGTTACTGACATATCACTTCCAGCTCGTGATATAGTAGAAGTGCATCCAGGCGGCTATATATATGCACCGAAGGGTACTAACCTCGGAGGTATTGTACGATATACTGATATGACTGGAAAGGCTATTTTAAAAGATGGTGTTCCTATTACCTTTGATGCAATACTAGCTAAGCGCGCTGAGCTAAAGAATTTTGATAAAAAGCAAGCTGGTATTTTAGACCTCTCAGGTATTAAAGAAAATATTCCAAAAGCAGAAGAAGCCTTAAAAGAAACAGCTAAGAAAACTTGGTTAATTAATGATGATAATGCAGCAACGGCTGTTAAGGGCATAGTGGAGAAAAACTTTAAAGCTATGAATGCCGGTCAGGAAAGTTTCATTAAGCGTATGGGTGTGAGAGCTCGCCGCGAAGTCTATGCACATGACTATGACCTTCAGCAAGTCCTTAGAGCTTCTGGAGAATATGGTCTTAATGCACTTCGTACTATGGCTATACGAGGTGGTGCTACTATGAACGCTGAACTTAGCATTAAAGCTATGGATAAAGAAATCTTTAGTAAATTTAATGCTTTGGAACGTAAAGCTCTAGATGAATTAACATTCCTTCGTCGTGTTATACAGATAGATAAATATAAAGGTGTAGGAACTGTTCGCCATGTTGGAGGTATTACAGGACCTATGGCTATGGCTCGACGTGAACAGATGAAGCAAGAATTAGGTGCAGATACCTACAATCGTATAAACAAAGGGGCTGATGATATATTTGAGCAGCAGATACTACTGCTTGATAAACTTGAAGCTAATGGACTTGAGACGCCAGAGCTAATTGCAACGCTAAGAAACTTTGACTATCAGCGTAGGGAGTTTCTTGATATAATTGACCCTATGATTCCTATTAAATCTAACATTAGGGGTATAGTAGATATTCGTAGTTCTGGTATTAAAGAGCTTGGTCATGGAAAGACTGATGTAGCTATGAATATGGATGCACAGGCACTTATATCTGAAGATGCTATCCGTGTTGAGAATCGTATTGCTAGGAACAATGCACTCCTAGCTTTTCGAGAGTTAGCAGAAAAAAATCCAGGTAATGATTTTGTCCGACTGCCGAGTAAAGAATCTATTAAAGTTGATCTTAAGGGAAATCAAAAGATGCGTCATACACCACAAGGCTGGACAAGTCTTGGTGTTCGTGTAGGTGGTAAGCAAGAGTTTATCTTAATGCGAGATGCTATGGCTGAGCAATTTATTAGTAGGCCTGAAGCACTTCCAGAGCAAATTGCAGTAGGACTACGTTTAATTAGTGGTTCATCTTTAATGAAGGCTAGTGCTACTACATATAATCCAGGGTTTATTTTAGCTGGTATTCCTATGGATATACTACATACATGGATGGCAGATACAACTGTTTATAGTCCGCACCTGCCAGTATTTATGCTACAGATGGGTAGAAATATGGCAGCTACAGCTAAAGATGCTATTACGCATAAAGGCGCTTGGGAAGATGCTATGCGTGAAGGCATTGGTAATTCCTATATGACTCATGAAGGTCGTGCAATACTAGACCCAAATCTAGCAGCTAAGGCAGAGCTCTCACGACACTTTAAGAAGACTAGAGCCGCTCTTTCGTATCTTAATGAGACGGCTGATATGTGGCTACGATTAGCTTATAGAGACCGACTTATTGAGTCTGGCCTGGCATCTAAAGCAGCTACAGCTGAGGCTCGTATGAGACTTGACTATGCTCAAGGTGGTCGAGTTGGTAAAGCTGGCGACACAGTTGTACCGTATACTAACGTGACTATCCAAGGTACGGGTAAAATTATAGAAGCATATAATAGAGACCCTGGAAGGATGAGAATAAAACTTGCTTGGATAGTTGCTACATCAGCTAGTGTTACACTGGCTAATATGATTGCAAGTTCAGAGACTAATAAAGCAATATCTACTAGAGATAAAGTTCGTAACTATAATATAACATTCGGAGATTCATTTTTTATTATAGATGCCGATGGTAATAAGCGATATGCGTATGTACCAATAAGGCTTGACCAAACTATAATGCCCTTTAATGCTGCAGTTGTTGGAGCACTAGAAAAATCAGAGTATGGTAGAGTTCCTAACGATTTAGCAGGTAATGCTATTGGTCAAATAGCACCTATTAATAGTCCATTACCAATTCCTACTATTGAGGCTATATCAACGTATATTAGTAACTATGATAGTTTTACAGAGCGCTCTATATATACAGGCGGTAAAGTTTTACCAAAAGATGAGGTTAGAACTTTTGGTACTGGCCGAGCAACAAGTCCAATAGCTATAGGTGTTGGGCAAGGAGTAGCTGAGGTTCAAAGCGCTGTTACTGACGATGCTAATGCACCAGGTCTTAGTCCGATGAGACTTGAAGCAGCTGGTAAGAAGTTGCTAAATACAGATAATACTTATATCCAGATGGCTGGCGGTATGTATAAGCATCTATTCGCAGGAGCTGACCCAAGAGAGCAAGCTAATAATACTATGCTCCTAATACAAAATACGCCAATGCTTAGTAATGTAATAAAGTTTACAAGTCCTGGAACTGAAGCTATGAATAAGATGCAGATAGCTGATGAAGCTTCTGGGTCAAAGTATGCTCCCCTGAAGAGTGGGCTAGATGACTTACTATTTCAGTTTAATCAAAAGCAAAATGGTGTAACAAGTAAGACTATTGAAACCTATATAAATAATCAACCGCAAGAGTATAGGCAACAACTATCAGACCACTTTAAGTATGGAGTTACAGTGGATAAAGTTCTTAAGCATTATGAGGCTAGTGATAGAATTCCGCCTCGCTCCTGGTGGATATACAGCGCAAAGTTATCACCAGAAGTTCGCGGTCATGTATTCTATAATGAATGGATTAGTGCAAAGCCTGCTGATAGAATGCGTATGCAAGGTATAGCACAATCCCTTACGAATAATAGTATTGGATATAAGACAGATGCTTTTGATAGAGCTTTCATGGAGGATATAAAACTTCTTGGTACAGAGGAGCGATAGCGTGTAACAATTTGTTACACAGGCTTCTCATAATTATATAGATATATTTTATCCCCACTTTGTAGGTTTACTTTAATGGTAACGAAGCCAGTCTGTTCCATTACCTCTTCTATAATACGCATAGTCGCACCATCAACATCTCGGTAGAACTTTCGCATAACATCTTGTCGGCTAACAGGAGCATGTATGCCTTTTATATACTCCATTACACGCTCTGTAGCATTTGCGTACTTAGCTCCACCAAGACCGCCAAAGGTTCTACTCATCTTCAGCTCAGCGCTCTTTAGTATTTTATGTGAGCGCTCAAAGTCCTCGGCTGTTAGTAGCATATCATCACCCCTTGAAGCTGACATAATCATCATTAACTTACGGATATGGGTAGCTCTTCGCTCTGCATAGCCATTAAAGCGCGCATCTTCAACTGGATACTTTCCGCTATCTAGTAGCTTATCATACCCAGTATACCAATCTGTATATGCCTTCTCGCCAGTTGGAGAGAATGTGAACATTCCAGTCATGTTGTTAATTCTATTTAAGTCTACAATCAGCGCATTGCGAAGTTGTTCTTCATGCTCTGTAATTATAGGTTTTGGAACTGTTTTACCTTTTCTATCCTCGACAACGAAGATAACACGAGAAGTAAAACCACCGCCAACAGCTTCCTGTGGTAGCATACTTTGAAGCCAATCCGGTGCAGTCGCTCCAAGAAGATTAAAGCATAGTCCTTGAAGGTGGTCTTTACCTGTACCCTTCGTCTCATAAGTCCAATCATCTTTTGAGTCATACCAGTCAGTTAGACTGGCTAGAAACTTAATATCATTCTGTCCAAGAAATACAGAGAGTTCTTCACTAAAGCATGTTATGCTACAGTGAAATAATATCTGTCCGTTCGGCATTTGAAAGTTTGTTACTGCACCCTTCATTGCTCGAATGAGAGCTTCACGAGTAGCATTCTCGCTAGTCATAGTAATACCACCAATCTCAGCGAGAATACTTTTTCCAATACCGAGAGCAATACCCTTACGACTTCTACCACTAGGGCCTACTAGAACAATATACATATTAGGATATATATGCTCAAAGCCCCAGTCTAAACGAACCTTACGCTGAAGTGCTCCTGCTATCATACCAATAGAAATCCACGTATGATATGCTAGTGGCGGCTCTGAGCTCTCTGTGTATTTTAAGTATCCGGTAATCCAATCTGGCAGCTCACGACTTGACATAATAATCCTTATAATGACGCTTTATACCCAACTACACGCCTAATAGCAGATGTGAATTCTGCAGGAGTTCCCTTAAATTCAACTTCCCGCATACCAAGTGGATTATGTTCTTTATGATACCCACTCCAGTTTAATCCAAACTTAGAGTCAGTTGCTATCTTAAACTTACGCTGATTATACTCAAGTTCTGGAGATATATAGTTATATACACGGTCTACGATGGTAAAGAATCTATCATCATCTAGTACTGTGATGGGGACTTGCATTAGGACTGAGTCATGTACCTGTGCCATTATATCAATATTAGCCACTCCTGTCAAGTCTGTTAGGTCGCTATTATATATATCTCGCATACCCATATTAGTAACATCCCCAACTGTGCTTTGTGGGATTGAACTATACGCAGACTTAAACAATGTATCTCCCCAAGCGTCAAGGAATCTAATCTTTCTTCCAAAGCAGTTTGTTAAAGATCTATCTGTGCTTAACTGTCGGCGAACAAACTCATGCCACTGTCTAATACCTGGGTAGATTTTATGATATAAGCTAATTATACGCTTTGCTTCAGCTATCTCAATCTCATTTGTAAGAGCAAATGTATTATAGCCTTCATCATAATTTAGCCCGTGATTTGAATTACCTGTTATACTAACCTTTCCTTTATAGCGAACTATAAAGAATCCTGATGGAACAGTTGGGCAGTATACATTTCCGGTATACTCTACTTCTTGCTTATTTATGCTAACTAGGGATGTATTATCCGTAGTACTTATTATTACCCAGAATAGGTTCTTCTTCCCATATCCAGTTGGAGGCCTTTCTTTAACAGTAGCCCTACCACCAGTTATATGCGCAATAGTCTGTACCCAATAAGCATTTTCTTTTACAGTAGTAAAATACTGTTTCTTTGGACTATAGCCATCCCAGTGTACTACCTCAGTAATAAATGCACATAGAGATTGCTGAGAGCATTGTAGTAGATATGAGCCAAAAAGTTTATGCTTTCCGTTTAATAGATTACTTATCTTTACACATAGCGGATTACTTTTATGAATAAAAAACCCTCTATTAGTTTTCGTAAACTTTAAGTTAAGCATGGATAATATTAGCTCAGCTCTATCTAGTTTACGTTGCTTATCAACTCGAAGAATTAAATTATCATAAGGGTCGATACTTCCATCAGCTTGTATAGCTACTAATAATCGCATCTCCCAGGTATTTAGTAAGGATTCTTTATTATCTAGATAGCCACTTATAGGAAATTCCCAATGTGTAGATGTAACATCTAAGTTCTTTGCTGTTGTAATAAATCTCTTTCCACCTCTATCCTTAGCACGCTGTATTAGGAGTTTATGCTCTGGAGTAATTATCTGATGTATATGATTAGATTCAATACTAATCATAGATTCAGTACTATTATTGCTATATACATTAACAGCTGTCGGATATACAAACTCTAGCATATCACTATTAAACTGTAGTATCTTAGTATTAGTATTTAAGGTCTGTATAGGAATCCATCCAGCTGGAGTTAGAACCTCTGTATCTTCAACTAGACATTTTTTACCCATTTGCCGAGCACTCATACTTCCAGGTAGGTATAGTCCAGCTAGCTCCGGTGTAGCCTGCCGGCGCTCAAATATCTCATCCCTATCCATTAAGCCCCCAACAATCTTATGATCTAGTTTAATTATATCCTCTGGTATTCCAAACATAAGGTGAGCAGTATGGCTATGTGGGTCGCCGCCACTTTCAATAACAGATAGCATATTAGCATCCCCAGAGAGGTAGGCAACAACTACCCACTCTGCCTGCCGTTTATCAGCTTCCCAGAAAAAGTATCCATCATCTGGTACGATAAAAGCCTTGAATTCCTGAGGTAGATTTTGTAAGTTTGTACCCGTTCCAAAGACTGTGGCGCTGGAAGAAAGGCGTCCGAACTTAGTTCCCCTCGGATTATAGACACACCGAAGCCTACCATCTGTGTCAAAGTCGATGTCGAGGTATGTACCGTAGAGTTTAACATAACCCCTAATATCCTGAATAAGCCGTGCCTCTCTAAGACCAGCACGCTTAGCAGTACCTCTTGCAATTCTTTGAAGAGCCTTATCATCAGTTGTAACACCACCATTTTTATTATAGTAAGCGGGTATCCCCTTTTCGATGTAGAGATAATTAGCTACCTGCTTTGGACTATTAGCATTAAGCTCTCGGCCGCAGAGAGTATTTAATTCTTCTTGTGCTCTATCAATAGCAGCAGTAATATCAATCTTTGTTTTCTCCAGATTCTCAAAGTTTACTTTTAACCCGCGACTTTGCATGAAGATTAAAGGCTCAAATAAGCTCATAGTAAAATCATAAGCCCAACGATAGCCATACTGGTCTATCTCATGCCAAAAAGCGTCGTGAGCTTGAAGTGTGCATGCGCAGTCGAGTGCGTTGTAATGTAAAAGATTAAGGTCGATAGTCATACCAAACTCCTCCACCAGAATAAAAACTCACTCGGATAAGTTCCATTCTGTATAAAATTATCTATTACCGTAGCTTGCTCAGATGGGGCATAAGTATCTTGTACCCAGTCAAGGAAGCTACTATGCAGGTCAGGTGGCTTTCTATTTCTAATCTCATGCATCTTAGGACTTGTGGGAGGTAATTTCATTTTATGTCTCCATCTTGTAAAATAAGTAATGTATCATATATCTTACGTAACATTCCAAAGTTAGCTTTTGTACCTGAAAGAATAATATACTCATCTCCTGGTATGTCACGCTTTAGGACATAGATATTAACTGTCGGCTTTTTATATATCTCAGGAAATTTCTTCCCAAGATTTGGTTTATAGTATTTATCTATAAGCTTTCTATCTGGGGTTCTACCAGAAAGGAATATATAAATACACGTAGCTTTACCAAGCATAAGTGGTGGATAGCATAATACTATGTCTCCAATGTTTAGTTCAGTTATCATGATTCGTCCTTTATATTATCCCACTTAACAGCATCCTTCCAAAATTCCTGAGACCCACAGTACATACTACCAAGAAAGCCCAGCCCCTTAAGCATATCTGGATACATTATATGATGAGCTATCATTGTATCTTCAATTGGCGGCTGCACATGAATAGCACATTGATTTAAGAGAAAGCTAATATCAAAGATACCATTTTGAAATACTTTTCGTGCACCACTTGTTAGTAACTTATTCATCCAAAACCAGACTGTACACTCATCATCCTCACTCCAGTGCTGACCGCTTAGAGGAAAGCTAATAGCAAGATCTTGCGAGGAAGCAAAGCCGATGGCACTAACCTCAAAGTTCATAACTTCAATATCAACAGCCCAGATTGGTTGCGTCATTAAATAGCTAGCCCAATCAATTACCTCAGCTATCGTAGTTGGAATAATAATCTTCCGCTCAGGCCTGCGTATATCAGGATAAGCAGATTCCAGCTTCGCCTTCTTTAAGTCTGCTACTATATAGTAACGAATAATATACTGGCCACGAAGGCTAGCAGCTGGATGATATGCTGGGATAATCTTACGTCTACCGAAACGCGATAGACTTTCGTGTACATAGCCACGATATTTTACAATAGACTTTCTCCCAGTTAAAGCAGATAGAGCAGTAGAGCCAAGAGCTACAATTACATTTGACTGAACAGCTAACAGCTCATCTTCCAGTATATTAAGCCACTCATGTCCAGCATCCGTGAATGTTCCACTAGAGCTATTATAATACTGGTCAAGACCCCCGCCACTCGGCTTAACTTTTATAACATTAGTTATATAGCAATCACTTCTCGTTAAGCCTGCAGCATGTAGGCAACTCTCAAGTACAGTACCAGCAGCTCCTACAAATGGTCGAAGAAGCCTATCCTCTTCAGTACCTGGCGCTTCACCTATAATACATATAGGTGCATTCTTATTCCCAGTGCCTGGAACAATTCTATGTTGTTGTTGTGGAGTGAACATTTTTACTCCTCATCACTATCGTTGAGCTTTCTGACGTCTGCTTCCACCGCCAGTAAAAATTTATCTCGATACTCAGGGTTTAAGTCATATCCCCACCCAGTACCTCCAGTATTATAGCAAGCACGAAGGCTAGCACCACTACCAAGGAAGGGAATTAGGATGTGGCTATTGATACCGACTAGAGTCTCAATAATATCTTCGATAAGTTCTACCGGACGCTCAGTTGGATGATATTTCTTAACACCGGCTACTGGAGTATAGTTAAATACATTAGAGCGTCCGCGCTTAGCCATACCAGGCGCACCCTTCTTACATAAGAAGAAAGGTTCATATGCTCGGGCAAAGTAATTCTCAGGTGCCATAGTCTGACCATACCCCTTATTCCAGATGGCTGGTATCTCATCTACTATCCAGCCCGCTTCTCGAAGCGTTGTTAGAACTAATTGATGATGCGTAGGTCCAAACCACCAGACCATCCAGCAATTTGTAGGTGCAATACGAAATGTCTGCTCAGCAACCTCCTTTAGGAATATAGCATACTCATTACGGGGCACCTCTTTGTATGTAGCTGCACTATCTCCCCTCTTCTGCTCATTTAACTCAATACCATATGGAGGATCAACCTCAATTAGATGCAGATTTCCAGCACCAGCGGGGAGAGCTTTCATAGCTGTAATAGCATCTCCAATATGATAGTTAGTCTTTGCCAGTGTTATAAAGTCTGCAATGTATCTATCCCCATTAGTAGTAGCAGATGTAATGCGATCGTCCTGTCGGCGACGAAGCTCCGTCATAATAGCATCTTCTTCTACATGCTTAATGAATTTAATAGCCTCATCCTGCGTCTTACATTGAGCAAGCTCTGGCATAACTTGAAGGGCTTCTGCTAGCTGTAATGAGCGACTTACATTCATTGGATGAGATTCGCCAAGTAGCTTAGCAGTCTTACGAACACTCCAGTCGAGATGCTTAGCCCTACACATACTATCGATTTCAGCTATAAGACTAGCGTGCTCTTCCCAGGAGAAATCCTTTCTAAATACATTCTCAATTAACTCAACCTCACGTAGATCTATAGAGGCAAACTCCATACTTGATTGGTCTCGAATGAGAGCAGGAATCTTTGAAAGGCCAGCAGCATGTGCCGCAGCCACACGGCGACCGCCAGCTAGAAGTACAAAATCCTGATTAACAGTAATAGGCTGCAGTATACCCTTCTCTTTTACTGACTCTATTAGCTGGTTAATATCTCCTAGGTCTTTGCGAAACCGCTCACCGATAGTTATTTTCTTCAAGTCAATAATCTTTACACTATCAGACATTATTATCTCCCTCAAGCATTAGTAATAGTTGCTGCCTCTCATCATCACTCATGCCGTTGATTAGTTTATTAACAGCACTTACGCGCTTCTTTTTCTCGGGCTTCTGTACATCAGATATGTGTTTAGCCTTTGCAGGCCTAGCAACATATTTATTGTGGCGAATGTGCGCTATATGAGCCCTTAGCTCTTCATCCGTCATATCACGTAGGTCCTTTGTTATATCTTTAAGTTTCATCTCTCGCCTCACGCTTCTATATTTTCATACACAGCGCTGGGAGTAGTAAACACACCGGCAGGTAATGCACCACCTTGAACGACTGCACGATACTTACCATGCACAGCAACCTGATACGCCTCAGCCCAAAGGCCTGCTTTAGGAATACCGTCACGTACTATGATGATACGATGCTGGCCAGTTGTACGACTTATTTCATGATAGATACTTGTAGACATAATAATCTCCAATATTTATTAGGTATGTAACAAATTGTTACACACTACTGTAATCCTTATAGGGGGCGGTGCTCTGCCCCCAGTTGTTTATAGCCTTAAGACTTTCTTACTGTTGCTACAGGTGCTTTGATTGGCTCATTTGCAAGTTTATCTAACTGCATACGGTTATATACCGTACCACTATCATCAGGCTCACTTAAGTTCAACTGAGCAGCTGCCTGTTGACCATTAAAGTCTTCGATATTAAAGCCCTCAGAGTCATTAAAGGGAATATTAAACTGTACAAGAAAGCGCTTCAACATTAGCTGTTTGAAACTAACCTTTCCCGCATCATCATCAGACTTTGGTAAGCTAATAAAGTGCCGAATATTTGGAGCGTCAAGATGACCATCAATACCAAGACTAACTTCAATATCTCGCTTTACCTCTCGAAACTTTGCATCACTGATAGTTAGGTTATAACGGCCAGGTGATACAGGTTTCGGTTCTGCTACATTCGATAAGTTCATATTAATAAACATAAGTTTCTCCTAAGATTAAAAGGCCTTTCGGCAGTGAGATGCTACGCACCTTATTCTATTGTATTATTTAGTTGCCTTGTCTCCAGTTATCTGCTTCTTCTCCCAATTCAACAGGCCGCCAATGCCCTGCCCCTCGACAGACTTACTCCAATCTATTGTTACATCTTCAAAAGGCTCAAGGCCTTTTATACTGCATCGAATCGTTGGAGTTCTTCTATCTCCAACAGTCTGAATGGTATAGGTAATGCTTCCCTTCCCATCATTCTGACAGTCAGTAGCAAATATATCACTAAAGAGTAGAGGAATTTTCTCCTTCAGCTTCCCAGTCATAACAGGAACACGATATATAGTCTGACTCAGCTCATCCTTTTCAAGAGATAGATGGCCAGTAAATAATAGCGTCTTATTCATACTAGTTAGTGTGCGAACTATATTAGTAAATGTAACCATAGTAGGACCGTAATCATCTTGTTGAGGCCAGCTGCCTGCCCTGCCATTGATAGCTAAGATTCTATCCATAATCAAATCAAGTAATGTTGTAATACTATCCATAGCTATAACATCATAGTCCTCAAAGAAACCACTACTTAACTTTTTATCAAAGTCTTTTTCCCAATCAAGATATACTTCGCTTCGCTGCCTTCCCATCAATACATCACCACCCTTATCTTTCTTTAGACTTTGTAAGTCAAGAGATAGATTATTTGGATAGAAAGCCTCATATTCTACATCATGACCTTTTAATGTTAATAGAGCATTTGGGTCAAATAGATATGCAAACTTTCTTCCTTGCAGAGTTAATAACTGGCTGGTCTTTCCACTACCAGTAGGACCTAAGAGTAAAAATTTATGCGTTGCTACATCATGAGCATCTTTAGCATTTGCCATTATATTCTCCTTATCTATGTACGCAGATAGCTTGTATATCAGTTGCTTGATAGCTATGTAACATAGCCGAAAGTACACAAGAATGTTCTAGATATCTTGTATATGATAGTGATAGTACAAGTATAATAACTAGAAATAGTACTCCAAGTATTACAAAACTTACTAATTTATCATCACTCATTATTAGCTCCTATCACACAGTGTTAGCTCAAGTTGTACTCTCTTATATGGAAGCAGACATGCAATGCGCTTCTCAAATAAGCATTCTTGATAAGCAACTATCCAGCGTATCCTATATCGGTCTAAGTTAGAGTACATTCTATTGCTATGTATCATTTTTCTACCCATTTCCAAAGCATCTGCACAATAATTCCAACAATGCAAGAACCGACGGCAATTAGCACCACTTCACACACTGTGAAAGCCATGCTTCCTCCTCCTTCTTTGTTAGCCTGTGACGGTAGTGGATGGCGCACAAGCCCGTCGCGGCCCTGTTTCTTTGCACCATCAAAGAAATCTACCAGTTCCTTCGGCGTGAAGTGCACCATTTCTTTGTCTGTGTCCAGTATGTGCTTGACACCTACTACAGCACCATAGCTCTTTGCCAATTCAACTATCTCTAACACTTTGGTGCCCATTTCATCACCCCTTTGCTTTTAGTATAATATCATCTACTGCCGCAATTAAGCTTTTTGCATATTCAGCCTCTGCGAGGAATGCATAATACTTACCCTCTGGTATAGTAGTTGCTACTAGCATACCAACAGCATGTATAAGGGCTCGCTTATCATTTGTTGAATGACTTAAATTGCCGATATCTTGCAGTAGTGCAATAAAAGGTATAACTCCAAGGCTTAATGGAAGTCCTAGCGCATCTGTCGCGTGAGTTACTATAGTTTTTACTATATCTTCTGTTATATCTTGTTCATCTTGTTTCATTTTATTTCTCCAATTTAAGTGTACTAATATGAAGTAAGTCAAACGGATTCCAGGGGTCATGAATAAACCCTGGTGGTGGTACATCTAACGTAGCTGGATTATTAAAGCCTCGACAGATTGGGAGCATACTGCATAAACCATACTTTCCAACACACTGATTAGTGCTTCTGGGAAATGCAGTAAGAATTTTTTGTGCCTCAGCATCGGCGAGACGTTCAAGCTCACTTTGAATTCTATCTACCCAGTCTCGTGTCTCCCAGAGCCAAGAGTTAAGTGCAGTGATAGTAGCGCTAATTGGAATAAAGCGAAAGGCATTATGCACTTTTTTATGCACTAATGCTGCATCAGCCCAGACATAACGAACATCTCCATACTCAATGTTAGCGGCGTATAGGTAGCCTTCTACCTGACTATTTGGATAGAAACTTTCTAGATACTGAGACTTAAAACCGCCATCAATCTTGTACTCACTGGTAGTCTTATGTTCAATAACTACAATATCACCATTTACTTTTACATCCTTATCCCTACGACCTATATACCAAATATCAGTACGGTCTGGATATAAAGGTACGGCAAAGGGGCGCTCGGCAGCAATTAGCTCCATTGTATTGAGGATGTCTTCACGCTTCTCAATGTAGTTAATAAGCATCTCTTTTGCTATCATTGGAGTACGAGCACCAAGCATTTCGAGATCTTGCATATCTAAATCTTCGAATGCCTTTAGTCCCTGGTCAGTCCAACAATTCTCGAATGCTAGCATAGCAGCATCTACTAAGTCCCATTTTGTGATACTTCCATTGCGAACACTAGCATAGCCAACCCAAACTATATTCATTGCCTCATGCCAGCATAGACCGAAGATAAGAGGCATAGCTGTACCACCAGGTCTCCATCCCTTAATATGACGAAGATAGTAATATCTTGGGCAAACTTTGTAGTCGCTTAGTTTCGTATTATCTACATATATTTTATCTGCATTTGTGCTTATAGTAGTCATATCAGTCCAGCCCATAATGAGATATTATACAAGTCCATAGGCCACCTTTAAGAATTAACTTTCCTTTAGATGGGCTACGATAAGGGTCAATATCATCTAAAATCTTTTCAGTATAAGCATCAAGATAAGCTTTATCCTCATGCCCATATTCGACTTCATAATACCGACCTGTATTTACTTTGGTATAGTATGACACGGGTAGTTGTTTAATATCTTCCACGAGAGTTCTCCTTATCTATTATCCAGCTACGAAATATACTAAAGAGCAGTATAATACCTATAAAAGTAAACATAGCAAATAACTGTTGCAATGCTCCAGTTGTATATACTGCTATCAAAGCACAAACTATTTCAGCTACTACAATTTGTAGTATCATAATAGCTAGCTTTGCGTTAGATGGGAGTAGTGTAAGAAAGGTACTATCATTTTATATCTCCTTGTAGTTAATAATAAAAGCGTAGTACTACTAATCAAAGACAATCCTACGAAGAATATATCGCTCATCTTTGAAGATTAGTAAATTAAGGCGTCGATGCTTTGTAGCAAATACAGAGCATGCAATACTGCAGAGAGTTGTTAGGCTAGTCATAAGAATATAATCTTCTGCATCACTATCCTTAAAGGCATCATTAAAGATACGAACCATCTGACTAGTATTATACTTAGCAACAAGCCCCTCTGTGCAAAAAGAAAGCTCACCATAGCGAAGTGCATCACTGTAATCATGAGCACCTTTATTCATGATAAATACTTTTTGCATCTTATTACATTGCGGAAGATTTTCTTGCTCTGACATAAAGGCACCTTATTATTTTAGCGTGTAACAAATTGTTACACAGTTACTGCATTGATTAAGGATAATCCCACAGTCATCAGTCGGTTTTAGGACTAACTAATAACTGCAGGGTATCCCTATATGAATACCACTAACACTCGGTAGTAACTGAGCATTAGGCCTTACGCTTTCGCACTCAGCTGAGCCAGCAAAGCTTTCTTCTCTTCCGGCGTCATTTGAGAGAGCAAGTTGCCAATCTTTTCCACAGGAGTCTTACGAACAGCACCAACTCCAGGTACCCAAGAAGAGATAATAGCTTGAATCTCTGCCTGTGTTTTCGGCTTACTTACAACCTTGCCATCTTTATCAGTCTTGGCAACCAAGTATCGGCGAATAGTAGCTTGAATATCAATAATCAAACTACCCATAGCCTTAGCATAGACTACATCTGCACCAAACTTATCAGTCAACCCTTTCAGGTCAGACGGAAAGTTATAGGTTACCTTAACTGCTTCCTTTGAATCCTTCAGTCTAGCACTAATTTCCATTTTAGTCTCCTTAGTTAATAAACTCACTGCACTATGTATGCAATGAACATACATTATTACATATATACATAAAGTATGTCAATACATTTTTCACCTATTTGGTATATTTTTTTTACTGCTCATGCCTCCCTTCATCGTGTGATTTTTTTCTATACATTACTAAATAGTGCGTTTTTTCTATCAAGGCCTTTGCATGAGGAGTGTCCCACTCATCTGTCGGCAGCTCATTAAAGACAATACAGATAGATTCTCTTACTACCTCATCGAGTGCGCCATTAGACTCAATATCAGGCCTAAGGGCAATGATATCTTCCCATGTTAGGTTTTTAGATACTGGGATAGGTGTACTTGGAGGTGTATAGGTGCTACTAATGTTAGGATTTAAGATAGCCTCTAGTGCATCTTGCATTTGTAGAGGCTCCCCAGCTGATACTACCTCGACATCAGATACTGTTTCCATAGAGTCGGCAATAGCATCAATAGCAGTAGATAGCTTCTCCTCTAATGTGAGATGCTCAGGAAGACTGAGGTTAGATGCAATATCAAAGAGAATACCAACTGTGGTATCTTTTATTGTTAAAGTAAAAGTGGGCATACTAATTTCCTTTCCCCCGCTTCGCGGGTCACTGGCGTTCGTTGGAGGGGCACGCTTCGGGACTAGTCCCTATCTGCGAGGAGGTGCATGTTGTCTGCAACGGGAGGGGCGCTGGCCTCCTCTCCGTGTGTCGCTTCGCTCCGATAGTGCATCACTTCGTGCTTGGAGGCCTCCATCATCACTTCGTCGTTGTAGGCCATCGTGTGCGCTATAGAGATTAATACTACTAAAGCGATTATGTATAACCAAAGTTTTCGTTCCATTTCATTCTCCTTGTGTGCGGACAAAGTCCTCTACTACCTTATCCATAAGTTCAGACTTACTACTTGCAAATATAGTTTTCTTACCGGCAGTAAATATCCAGTCTTTTGTCGCATCGTCTTGATAGATTTGCACTGTCTGACAGCTCCCATCTTCAACGTATCCGCAGGATGCAAAGATAGCGGATAATGCGAGTTTTTGGCCCGTGGTCATTTCTTGCTGCTCTGCTACTTGTCTGCGCAGCTTCGCAACTTCTATTTGCAGCGCGGTCTGTTCAAATGCTGATAGTGCTTTCATTTCG
>Ga0210043_1001156_pt1 | contig 23939 bp, 35 predicted proteins | sample CryGeymet201501t_FD_183990 | JGI IMG/M metagenome (GOLD analysis project Ga0210043, IMG submission 183990) | Groundwater microbial communities from Crystal Geyser aquifers in Utah, USA - Crystal Geyser metaG 2015-01t (SPAdes) (version 2) | ecosystem: Environmental > Aquatic > Deep subsurface >... | reverse complement strand
GACCCGGACGACCTGTTAGAGGTACTTGAGATGGCGCAACCCCTCTCGGATGCTGATATCGAAAGCGTCCGAAGAGTTCGCGCCACCCTACCGACGACGAAGGGAGAGGACGATGGCGAGTGACCCCATCACGTTCGTGCAGTGGCGGGACGCCGAGGTGGACCCGCCCGAGCACGAGAACGAGGTACACACCAACGTCGGCGTCGGGTGGTTCGACCGGGAGAGCCGCGAGTGGCAATGGCCCGCGACCGAAGATGGCCGCGTCGTTGGGATGCACCCCCAGCCCGCCGTGTGGTGTGACCCTCATCCGCCAGTCGAGAGCACGCACGGACCACTCACGATGGACGACCTACGCGAGATTGCCGACTTCCCGTTCTTGCGCTTCGCAACACCGCGCGTCCAATCCCTACTTGACGCCGCCGCTCGCCTTCGTAACGCCCTCGAAGAGATTAGTTAGACTCAGTACAATGAGACTCTCAAACCCATTCTAAGGGCTTGCAGATTCTCCCAGGTACATCACCCTCGGGAGAATCTGCTGTCCCTTGTAGGCCTATCTGGGGCCACGATAGAGGCGTACATGATTGTGTACCTGATAGGAATTGTCCTTGTTGGGATTCTTGGGGCACTTCGGCTGGGGTTCTCGTACCGGAAGGAGATAGAAGACGCCACAATTTGTCACCCTTGGGAACATGAGCTATTCTTCCTTAATTGAATCCCGGGAATGGTGGGGACTGTAATCGGGTGGCCGATTGTGGTTCCTGTCATGCTTCTCTTCTGGGTTGGGACTCGAGCATACGACATGTTGTACTCTAAGAAGTAGGGTACAAGATATAGCACTTGACAAAACCCGTCTCGTCTGGTACAATGAAAGACCTTAAGGTTGTAAGACCTTAGCAAAGGAGAAAAATGAAACCTAAGATTCTAGGGGACCTCCGTATCCTATATTGGAGATTCAAAGTATGGGAAGATGGAGAACCTACTGTACCTAGACATACCTATAACCCAATGACGGGATGGTATATCTGGCAGCTCCCTAGACAGGTGAAGAAGGAGTGTCATCGGTGCTAACAAACGCAACTAGTGACCCAACTTTTTATCAGAAAATTTCAAACTCAGAGCTGTACTCGTTGAATCGGTGTAAGAAGTTACACGATTACAGCTACCGTCAAGGCCTAGTACCTACGTCTACACCTAACTACCTCACTAAAGGTTCCTTCTTCCACTCCCTCATTGCAGCCTACCTTGTAGGTGCAGATACTGACCTAGACTCCCTTAGTAAGACCATTCAAAAGGAGGCGATGCTTAGCAAAGAATCTACTGTTGATGAACCCACACGTACCAGTACCGTCAGCCAACTAACTGGCTTCTTCAAAGAGATGGGGGTGCCATCTAGGGATAGTATCGTCGCTGTAGAAGAGGAGTTCTATGCAGACATTGGGTTGGTTAATTCTGAGGGTGAACCAGTTCTACTCCACGGGTTTGTGGATGCCGTTATTCGGGATGATGCTGGTAATCTGTGGCTAGTTGAGCACAAGACTGCTGCTCGTGCTTGGTCTGCTCAACAGTTCCAGTTTGCGATCCAAGACGTCCTCTACTGTGCAGCATGGGAAGCACTGACTGGTAAGCGCCCAGTAGGTATCCAATATAATTTCTTCTACCCCAAGCGATGGGAAGTACGTACCAAGTACATCGAGGAGGCACAGTATGCGTCGGTGATTGCTGACGTCCAGGCGTCTATCGACCTGCGGGACAACATGACGTCATTCCCACGCGAGTCTCTCTGGGGGTGCAGTGGGTGTCAGTTCCGAGACTTGTGTTACACTGAACTTACGGGAGGGGATGGTAGTTACTTGCGGCAAACTCAATTCACGGTAGATCAGGAGAAAGCTAATCGATTCTTGGAGGTGGAAGCGTGACCACGTATGACCGCATCGAAGACATCATATGTAAGTACGTAGCTGACGTACCGGAGGGACTGGTTGGAGCATTGGAAGATTTCATGGTGGGTCAGACCTCACGGTTGGAAGTACAGCTAGAAGAGTTGCAGTCCAAAATTGACAGCGCGACGAGACGCTATCCATAAAGTGAAGGGAAAATGATGGCTGAGATTTCCGTAGGAACACGGATGAAATGTACAGAAGAGAAAATTTACTACCTCACTTTGACACGCCAAGAACTCCAAACAATTTACTACGCTATGGAAGAGCGGCTAGATCGCCCCATTTCTAGGGAGTTGTATAGGCTGTTGGTTCCTTTGGTAGAAGGAGTTAAATGATTCAGAAACCAGGGACACTACCCATCACTAAGCCCTCCGACCTCCCCAAGTGGGGAAACTTTGGTCTCGGTGCCGTCGCTGGCTGGGGCAAAACCCACCTTCTCGGTACCGTAGGCAAGGGAAAACGAGTCCTCATCCTTGACACTGAGGGCGGCAACAGCACCTACTCTAGTGCTGCGTTCAAGTCCGACAAGGACGCCACCGACAAGATCGACATCATCGAGTTCGCAGATGTTAGCACTGCTAACGACCTTGTACACCGCATCGAATCCGCGCTCGACTACCTCATCAAGACCAACAACAGCGACGGCTACACTCTCGTCGCACTCGACAGCCTGACGGAATTCCAAGAACGATTCCTTAGTCTGCACACTGCGGCAGACAAACGACAATCGTACGGTGCGGTACGTGACGCACTGTACTCCATCGTCAATAAGGCACGCCGAGTCCCGGCCCATACCGTCTTCACTGCGCGTCTCAAGGCGACGCAAGATGAGGTCCTCAACCGAGAGATTGTCCGCTTTGAGGTTAGTCCGGGGGTGTACAGTGTAATCAGTGGCCTGTTCGACGTCATCGCATACGGAGATATGAAGCGTACCGGCATGGGTAACAACGCACGCATCACTCGTCTCTTCGACCCGACGCCAACTCTCCGTACCCCAGGCAAAGACCGCTTCGGTATCGGACCCATGGAAGACCCCTCGTTCAAGAAAATTTCTGATAAGATTGTTGGAGGTAAGTAATGTCTGGACTTTCTGTTAACCTTGCTAACGTTGAGACTCGTGCTGATGCTTTCCCGAACGGTGTGTACTCTGCCCGCATCACCAAGGCAGATCTCGAGGTGTCCCAGAACACCGGCAACCCCATGATTGTGCTGCAACTGGAAATCTACCACCCCACTATCGGTACTGCTACCGTCCGTGACTGGCTGGTGCCGTCCTTCGCCTCTAAGATTAAGGCGTTCTACCAGGCCATCAATAACTTTGGTGCTCAAGAACTCGCGGACTCCCTGGCTCGTGACCCTGAGCCTGAGCTTGACCCGGACGAGATGGTGGGCGGGGAACTGTTGGTGCAGATTGGTGACAGCAAGCCGAATGACAAGGGGATGGTGTACAAGAACGTGGTTGCTCCATTCTACTTTCCGTCCAGTCGGATGGACTTGCTGGCGTGGCAGGAAGACGCCCCTCTCTGATGTTTACCTCTGTTGTGACCTACCTTGACGGTGCTGGGCAAGAACAAACCTTTGAGTTCGAAACTCACGTTAGTATCTCGGGGATGGACGGTTCTGCTATCATTCAGTTCTCAAGTTCCACCAAAGTTTTTTGCGTCCCGAGTCACCGATTTGTCTCCTATGAAGCGTACCAAGGGTGAGTGACACCAGGAAGCAACTCTTGGAGGATGTGGGCAACTGCATCCTCCGAGACCGCACGGCTACCCACGGAGACCCAGAGAACTCATTCGCTGCTATCGCCGACTACTGGAATACGTTCCTCTGGCAGCGGTTCAAGATGATGACGCTAGACATCACTCCTAGTGACGTCGCCATTATGATGGCACTGCTGAAGGTGGCTCGTGCTTCTGGCAACCCATACCACATGGACAACTACATCGACGGAGCAGGGTACCTCCTGCTGGCAGGAGAACAAAATGCAAAGTAGCGAGTTCGACGCGGGGTACGAAGAAGGACTGGCGGTACTCTACGAATGGATTGTGACTGGGGTAGAGGAGACGGACGAAATCTCCCTGGTCCTGCGGTATATCGGGGCTGAACTTGGCTGGCCTGGTGACGATGACGAGATTGAGGACGGTCCCGACCCTGATGATCTGAGGGAAGAGATGTGAGAGCGTCATCGGATGGAAGAGGAAGAAGGATACCTTGACGATTATTGAGCTGTTCTCTGGGACGTCAACATTCACTGAGGTAGCTAAGAGCCGAGGGCACCACGCTGTTAGCATCGACAAGTATGAACCAGCTAACCTGCAAGCAGACGTGCTGGAACTGTCAGGTAAGGGCATCCTTGAGACCCTTGGTCTGTACACAGTGGATGTACCTTGGGCTAGCCCTCCCTGCCAATCGTTCTCTGTTGCTAGCATGGGAAAGATGTGGGAGCGAGCGGGAGTGCCCAAACATCCTACCGCAGAACTTGGTCTTGCTCTGATGAGGAAGACCGTTGCTCTCATTGAAGAACTCAACCCCATCGCGTGGTTCATTGAGAATCCTCGGGGTATGATGCGAAAGACTCCCCCTCTAGATGAGATGCACAAACAGACGGTAACGTACTGCCAGTATGGGGCAGATTACATGAAGCCCACCGATATCTGGACCAACGTCACTGATTGGGTACCTCGACCGATGTGTAAGAACGGAGACCCCTGCCACGTCTCTGCCCCTCGTGGCTCTAAGACTGGCATCCAGGGAATCAAGGGGGCTAAGGCACGCGGCGCTCTGCCTGTGCAACTTTGTGAAGAAGTCCTTGACGCCGCAGAAAGATGGGTAAATGGCTGACGTCATCCTTGTAGACCACATGGGTACCGACCTCAGTGTCGTCCGTGCTGCTCGGGTGTCGTACGGGAAGGAGACGAAGAGGGAGGAGCAGGACCGGAAGTTGATTCGGTACCTGCTGAAGAACCGACACACTAGTCCGTTTGAGCATGTGGTGTTCACCTTCAGAGTTGAGTGCCCCATCTTCGTGGCACGACAGTGGATGCGGCATCGAACGTGGAGTTTCAACGAGGTGTCGTATCGATACACTGAAGCACCCGAAGAAACTTGGGTACCCGAGATGTGGCGTACTCAGGCAGACGGTAACAAGCAGATGTCAGATGGGTTCCTAGATGACTCTGGGCAACTCAGCGCAGACGAAGTATACAACTATGCAGTTGACGTCGCTAGGAATAGCTACGACGCACTACTTAGGATGGGGGTAGCTCGTGAGCAGGCTCGTGCAGTGTTGCCTGTTGCTACCATGACGTCCTTCTACGGGACTGTTGACCTCCACAACTTGCTGCACTTCCTGAGTCTGCGTCTCCACCCCCATGCTCAACCGGAAATCCAATCGTACGCCCAGAAGATGCTCGACCTCATCACCCCCATCGTCCCTTGGACGGTGGAGATTTGGAAGGAACTTAATGAGTAAGTACACTGAGCAACGGAACAAAGACGTAGCCCGCATCGTTGAGTTCACTCGAAGTGACCCCTACTTCTACAGCTTCGAGGAACTTATCCAACGAGCATGGGAATTTGGAGTTGCGTACGCGCAAGGGTACGGCATGAACTACCCCACGAAGGGAGAAGAACTTGACCGAGCAGACACTGACTAACCGAGAATGGACCGACGTTACTATCGTCCTCACCTACGTGGATCGAGCCAACGTAATCGAACGAGAGATTCGGCTGACTCGTGAGGAGGCAGAGAAAGACACTCGTGATCTAGTGCGGCAGAGGTTCGGGGATGAGCGTGCTGACGGATACAAGATGACGAACGACGAGTTCCAAGCTAGCGTCATCCGTGCCATCCAGACTGCATTCTCTACCCCCATCCTAGCTAAGTCCAGCGTGAGGAACGAGATGCGGGTCATCCCCCCGTCTGCATATCGTCAGGCTGTGGTGAGGGTGAACAACCTCGGTGTGGTGTTGGAGGCTTGACCCCCGAAGCTACCATCGCCTCACTACCCGGGGGCTACCTAGTCCAGACTCTCAGAGAAGACGGAGAAGAACTGGTCCAAGACCCACACATCTTCACCGACTTGGAGGACGCATTTGGATACATCAGTGAGTATCTCATTCGACACAGCGGGGAAGATGACGCGGAGGCTCTTGAGCGACACATACTCTAGCCAACTACCCCCGCTAGTTAAACACAAATGCACCGTCGTCCCCTCCAAATACTGTGCTGACCTCATTCAACCTGGCATCGGTAGGTCTGAGGTAGACGGTGTGCTGAAGCAGTGTGAGTACTGCCATCGTGTATTCCCCAGGGATGAGCGGAACGGGGTGCCACTGTGAGCGGGGGCTTCTTCATGGCTTTATCGTTTGAGGTGGCAGCCATGACGTATCTGATTTACTACCTTGCCCCGTTTATCCCTTGGTTCCCCGGCCTAATCACCCTCGGTATTCCCACCTTTAACTACTTTCGACATCTATTCAGGAAGGACTAAATGAACTTTGATGACATCGCCGTAGACATCACACTCAGGCAGTACGCGCTCCCCCACGAAACCTCAGTTGAGGAAGTGTTTCGTCGCGCAGCCGACGCTGTAACTCCTGTCGCATCAAGCCATCTCTCCAACTACATCTATGACCTCATGGTTAACAAGAAGTTCAGCCCAGGTGGGCGCATCCTAGCAGGTGCAGGCACCCGGCACGGCAATCTTTTGAATTGTTTCGTACAGGACGGTAGCCCCTGGGAGCCAGGGACCGACAGGTATGCTCTGCATCTAGCTACGAAGTTGGCTCTCGTCACTCGCGTCGGAGGTGGCAACGGACTTAACCTTGACTCGTTCCCTCCCGCCAAGGAGTACACCCGGCATGTCGGTACCGCTTATGTGTTAGCAAGTGATAACGACATTCGTACCGGTACGTACCTGGATTTGGTGACAGGCAAGCGGGTGGTTAAGGGGTATGCTGACTTACTGGTGGTTGACAGCCTACCCGACGACAGTAGCACGTGGGATAGGGCCGTTCTTGAAGTACAGGACGACACCGAAGATATCTGGCATGCTGCTACTACCATGGTCCAACTGATGTTGGGCGGAAAGGATGTGTACCTTGATCTTAGCCGACTCCGACCAGAAGGTAGTCCTGTCTCGGGAAGCGGAGGAACTTCTTCGGGACCTGCTTCGTTTGCAGTCGAAATTTTCGACAACTTTGCCCGATGGGCGCGTCTCGGTGGAGCTTCGCATGCCGGACCTGTCGCAACTCTCCGTTATCTCTTCGCGCCGACACTCCGAGTCATTAGGCAGGGGGGAGTACGACGTGGAGCGGGTATGGCAACTCTCAGTGCCAGTCACCCTGACATTGAAGACTTCATTACGAGTAAGGCACTTCGCAGAGAACGACTAGAGGGCGACATCAGCACCTTCAACATCAGTGTGCTGGTCGATGACGCCTTCATGCAACGCTACCAAGCAGGTGACTTCGATACCGTAGCCACCTTCCACGCTATCGCTGAACAGGCATGGGCTACGGGTGAGCCTGGGCTGTTGTTCGTGGACACCATCAACAAGAACAACCCGCTTGCAGAACGTGACGGACCCATTGTAGCAACCAATCCCTGCGGTTAGAAACTATTTAGCCGCTTCATGTGGCGACACATGTCGAACAACGCCCTAAACTGCTGGGAACCCCTTAGAGCCTCATACACCACAACGTAGCTGGTAACGGCAAGCGTGACGGTTTGAAAAGAATGAGGATTGGGCAATCAGCATCGAAATTCCCCACAAGCACAGGAGGTAACATGAGTAGACGCCCTGTGTTTGTAACTGTAGAAGAGGGTCCGCACCAAGGAGAGCAACGAAGGATTACTTTCCAACACTGTGACCTCGGAGCTAACGCTTGCCGAGAGTGCAGACGAATTGGTAAAAGGACCCAGTTCCAACAACGCAAAACAGACCCAGAGTTTCGTAAAGCTAAACGAGACTACCTTCGAAAGTGGAGGGCTAACGGGGGGTCTACGGATAGGGATACTAAGTTATCTTCCCCTTTCGTAGAGTTCTTTGAGTGGGTCAAGAAGCAAGACACTTGCGTGTATTGTGGGACTGAAGCACAAGTAAGAAACTTTAGGCACCTTATCGAGGAGATTGACCCTGAGAATCCCCAAGCTGTCCTACTCGACTTGAAATATTGGAGTGGGATTGACCACTATATCCCCCTGTCTGGGGGAGGTTCAAATGACTTGGAAAATCTCAGGTGCTCTTGCTCTCCTTGCAACAAAAAGAAACACGCTAAAGTTTACTAAGCTTGTGGGGAAGACGTTCAACGACTATAATGGGCGGGTCTCTCAGAGACCATGGTATAGTCTGGTCTCACGTGAAAGCGTGAGTTAACATAACGGAAATCGGGCTGTACCCAGGCGAACCTTGTGACCTGGGTGCCATCAACGTCTCTGCCTACTTTGAACTGGGGAACAGCGGGGACGATATCACGTTCGGTATCAACCGCATCCGAGAGGACGCCTACTCCTGCGCCTCCTACTTGGACCACATCCTCGACGTGGAGAACTCCCCGCTAAAGGAGATTCACGACGCCATCCAAGCTAAGCGTCGAATCGGTCTTGGCATGATGGGATTGGGTGACGCCCTCATCAAACTCGGTATGCCTTACGACAGCCCACAGGCTAGGGACTTCGCTAGTGACGTCGCTGAGGCTATCATGGAAGGAGCTAAGGACTACAGCCGAGAAGCTGCTGCCCTTCGGGGCGTCCCCTCGGGGTTGGAAGGCATCGTCGACCGACGTAACGTGGCCCTCGCTACCGTTGCCCCTACCGGTACTACTGCCATGGTCATGGGCACCACGTCTGGGATTGAACCTCTGTTCGCTCCCTTCATCTATCGTCGGGTGGGGACGGAGTACAGACAGATTCTCCATCCTCTTTTCAAGGAGATGATGGACTGGTACACCCCCACTCCTGCCTTCGCTGTGTGGCTTGAGAATGACGACGTGTGGGAGCTAGTCAATTGGGACTGGGCACGAATCACTCAGGCCATCTCCGACAACCACGGTAGCGTAGCCACCCTCAAAGGTATCCCGAAGGAGGTGCGTCATGTGTTCCGCTGTGCTCACGACATTGCTCCTAGTGACCACGTGCTGATGCAGAGCAACGTGCAGTTCGGGTTCGACTATGAGCCAGTGCACAATGACAAGCACGGCACCACTTGGCGACGTACCTACGCGGGCAATAGCATCAGCAAGACCATCAACCTGCCTAAGTCTGCGACCGTCAATGACGTCCTCGACATATACGAACTCGCTTGGGGAGAGGAGCTGAAAGGAATCACCGTGTATCGTGACGGCAGCCGTGACCTGCAAGTGCTGAACACCAGCATGAGTGAGGATGACGGCAGCACGTCAGCTAGTCAAGCTCAAGACGAGCAGTTGCAGGAGATTGTAGCTGCGACCTGCTCACTGGACGGGGGAGGATGTGACACCTGAACCTTTTCTCAAGTCTCTCACGGGTTACGTTATTCGTACGTCAGATGACGTGACCTACGGGATTCACAAGTATAGGAACCGCAAGAAGTGGGCACTTGTCCGTAGCAACCCAGGTACCGGAACGGTGGTGGCGTACTTCCAGACGAAAGATGACGCAGTAGACTTTGCCCGAGAGTTCGGGATGGGAGAACCTACTGATGACAACCTACTCATTTATGGGTGAGGAGATTCCTATAGAACTAGTAGACTTGCTTAACGAGTACCTTAGTGAGTTTCTCACTCTGGGAATCCCTAAGAAGCAGTACCAACCCTTCCTTAAATACCTGCTGCAAGACCTGGCTAAGGAGAAGACGCTGCCAGCTAAGCGGAAGATTCTTCGGAGAGATTGCCAACACTTCCTCAATCAGTGGGAGCGGGCACACCCCAATGCCCCTGAGAGCGCCTGAGATACCCCTAGAAGGCTCAGCAGTTCTCCCCAAGGGGTAACATACTAGGCAACAAAAATCCCCCGTATCGAGGCTCTCAGGCCCTGATACGGGGGATTCTTTTATCTCATTGCTCTGAGAGCACGAGACCCAGACTTAGCAGCCTCGATCTTAATCCGTTCCAACCGCAGTAGCCTACGGGTCTTCTCTTCTCGACTCAAGTCGCTGTCAGACCTAATCTGTGCCATTTGCCTAGCGATCTCAGTAGCAGAGAAATTCATGGAAGTACGTACCTGAGCACTAGCAATGCCGGGGTCAGAAGCCGTAGCCCCACCGAGGAAGCCCGTCTCAAATCCAGCACCAATCAGCATAGACACCGGATTGTCAGGAGACATCCCCAAGAACTGCCCAATCTGACTGCCGCCAACCGCAGCCCCAGTCTGAGGCCGCTCACCAGGATAGGTGAACACGTTGTTCATCTCAGGACCAAGACCCCGCAACCCGACTGCAAGGAACTCAGCCCAGGGGAGAGGCTCAGGTGACGTGCGAGACATAGCCTGCAACGCACGCCCAATAGTCTCAGCCCTACTACCGCCAGGAAACGACGGAGGCAGGACAAACTCAGCCACGTAGTTACCGAGTGCCAGAAGTTTCTGTCCAGTGTCGTACTCTGGCTTAAAGATGGGCCTACCCAAACTGTCTTGGTTGTGCCTGATAGCATCAAGCAGACCAAGAACTGGGGGACTGAAGTAACCCTCACGAAGCCCCATACCACTAGTCACCTGCTCAGGTGGCGTCTCTCCGATACCGAGAGGGGACGCAATCTGGCCCACCGTGTCATACAAGTCCTTGATGACCGTGTACGGCATGAAGTAACTCATGTCAATGTACTGTGCCCTACCGTCAGCGTCCTCAAAGGGAAGACGGATAACCAGAGAATCTCTAACGTACTTGGGCAGAGCCGCTATCTCTCGTGCCGTCTGGTCAGGCCCGCCAGATTGCATGTCGTTCCACTCACGGGCGGTACGGTGGTACTTGAGTGCCCGCCAAGGCTTATCCTCTAGGGTCTTAGCCGTGAACGACGCAGCCTTAATGGGGAAGGTGACGAAGGGAACAGCCCCGTAGTCCCGTGCGTACTGAGCCAGGTAGGGAATGTCAGCGTAGTTGAAGAGGGCTTGTTCCGCAAGCTGAGCAGCCTGCTTAGCAAGTTGGACTTCCTTCTCCTTGGTAATCAACGTACCCCGACGTACCAAGGGCTTAGCCAAGTCCTCGTATCGGTTGATAAACACCGACATCTTAAAAAGTTCTTCGTTGAACGAGAAGAGATTACCTGCGGTTTTGGTGTACCCACCAGCAATCTTCTGTACACCCTCAAAAAGTTTCCCAAGGATGGAGGTAGAAGACTCGCCGACTTTCGTCAGGTCCATACCCGCCAGGGCGTCACCCAGTTGGCGCAACTCCGTCTTACTAAACGTCGTTCCGAGCAGGTCATACCCACTCTCGACAGCGAGCCGAGAATACTGGTTCAAGTTACCCGCAGCGTAGTCCCTGATAGTAGATACCGTCTTACGAAGAAGGTCGGGGGTAAACACATTAACCCCCGCCCAGTCCGCAAGCACCGCGTTACCAATGAAGTTGCGTGCCTGAGCAGTAGGGTCCATGACTACCTTAGCAAGCTTGAAGTAGCTAGTCCCCGTCCTTAAGAGTTCACCCATCTTGTACATCATCCGTTGGCTAACGGTCATGGCCCCTTCAGGGTTACGCCCCATGACGTTATCCACGTACCTAGCAATGGCAGGCTTAGCGTAGGCCCCAGACAAACTACCCAACCGAGGGTCGGTAGAGAGTTGGATCGAGGCACCAGGAACCTGACCAGCGCTACGGGACGCGGAAGTAGTACCAAGCTGTGTCTTGATCTTGCCTTCAGCGATGTTGCCCCACTGATTAGGAGCAAGGTCAACACCGAACCGTTCCTTAGCAGCAGCCGCCAACTCATCCGAACTACGACCGGCAGCCTTGAACTCTTCCCTCAACTTCTTGAGGTCCGCAATCTCTTCAGCCGTCCAGCGGGAGGTACCCGTCAGTTCGTCAGCGAAGCGACGAAACTCAAGCAGGTCAGTAACGTCGCCAACCTCTCGTGCAAGACGAGGGGCAGCGGTAGTCACCTCACCCAAGGCTTCTCTAATTTCTTCGGGGATGAATCCCCGCTCAGAAACCAACTTCATATTCTCTTGCAGACTACGCCACACCATCGGGGGACCAGCCATGCGTTGCCGTAGCATGTCCGCATAGTGGGTAGCACCTTTGACTTCATCCAAGCTGCCAGTCATATAGTTCAGCAGGCTCGTGTAAAGCTTCTGGTCAGCCCGACCGATGTCGATAGCGTCGTCAGTCACTCGGGAAATCCCGAGCATATCACGCTTGACTCTTGCCATAATTTCACCAGCACTCTCAGTCGAGTGCGTGCGAACCAGTTGGTCGAAGTCAGATACGAACCGATCTACCTCAAAGTCCCCAGCCTTGTCAAAGTACTTTCGGATGTTCCCGCCTGCCTGTCCCGCAATATCCGCAGCAGTAGGGGCACCGAAGAGGCGAGGAGTGCCACTGGCACCAGGGATGTCCGCTAGTTTACGCAGGTCCCCGGGGAAAGCCCGAAGGGACTCAGCCAACTTAGCGGTGTCAGTCCTAACCATGTCAGGAATGACGCCCTCAAGTGCCTCAATCTTACCAATGTACTCTGCTGGCGTCTCAAACGCCTGGAACACCCGGCGCAAGTGGGTACCCTCGTACTCCGCGAACTCCCTGCCAGAGATAACCCCGAGGTCCACAAGGGCGCTACCAATCTCGTCGTCCAGCCCGCGATACGCTTCGTACACACTAAAAAAAGAATCCTTGTCGATGCCAGCAGCACCGAGCTTAGTATCGAACGCAGCGAAGGCAGCCTTCTGAGCATCGTTGAGGTCATCACCTCGACGAGCAAAGAACACCGCATCCAACTCCAACGCCTCAGCCAGTAGCTCCTGCCCCTGACGACCGCCCAACTCTTGAGCGGACTTAATGACGTTGGCTCCTCGGTTACGCCAGTCACGCTTGCGTGCTTCCAACATACGGATAGCGTCCTGTGCTTCTTGGGGGATGCCAGCGAACCTAGAGATGAGGTTGTTCTGAAGTTTCGTGCCGATGATTTCAGCCCGAGTAGAGCCAACGGCAGCCTCTAGCCCGCGACGTGTAAGGTTCGCAGCACCACGACCCCCAGCTTTAGTCGCGTCAAACAGGAACCCAGCGGGGTTGATAACCCTGTCGATGACAGTGACGGCACGTTGGCTCATGCCTAGTGCCTTAGCCCCCGCCTTAGCAGGGCCAAGGGCGAAGAACAGCGGGTCATACAGGAGGGCGATCCCCAGGTTAGTCACAGTCGTACCGAAGTTAGGCTTAGCAGTAGGGGAATCTTCCCCAAAGAAAATCTGACGAATCTCATCCTCATCAATGCGTTGTTCATTGGAGAATGGGTTGAAGTAACGTGCGCCGTGCAAGGTAGCGTCGAGGATGTCCCCAAACTGGAAGCCATCCTCGGCAATACCCGTGGTGAACCTATAGAGGAACTGCTGGGGGGCCTCAAAGGGAGCGAAAATCCGTTCAAACGTAGTTCGACGGGACGCTATCTCTGGTCGTTCGACCCTACCAACTGTGTTCCTGCGGGGTTCCCACCCAGCAAACATGTTGTTGTCCATTCACATCACCAGTTAAACAGGGTGTTAGCCCCCGAGATGGCATTGTTGATAAGCGGAGCGTACTGGCTGAGTGCATTTTCGAGTGCCCTAGCGTCATTCATGTATGGGTCTCCAAACACACCGCCAGTGACCAGACCCATGTTTTGCAAGGTACCTACGTCTAAGCCGGTAGCCTGCTGGAAGGTCCCCAAGATAGCCCGACGATCCCTACGTTCGGCACCACCTACAACCAGCCCCCGGTCAGCCTCTTCCGTCTGGCGTTGAGCTTCACGGAGAGCCGACAAAAACTGGTTGCCCCATACCGTGGCTTCTTGAAGCCCTTCACCCGTCTGAGGGTTAGGAGCCTCGTTGCCAGTAATCTCGGTATACAGTGTTGCGAAGTTCCCGTAGGTAGCTTGGGCAGTACGGTACTCTTCCCCCTGCTGATTGATGTAATCTGCAAACTCAGAAGCGTTCCGAATACCGTTCTCTTGCAGCATCGGGAGAAGCCCTTGCTCCTCAGCCAACTGCCAAGCGTCGGCCCCTTGGAACATGTTCAACCCATTATCCCCCGCCGAAGCGATGGAGTTATGGACGATGGTCGTAATCTCTTCTGGCGTCGGGGGGTTATCTGGGTCAGCAAGCAGCCCAAGAGGAGCGGTCGCAGCGTTGTAGAGTCCCGCAGAGAACCCGAGTTCCTCGGGAGTGAAGGCAACCCCCCCACGAAGACCCATCGTGATGTAGCTGGTAGCTCCACCGATGGCTTGTTCCCTGAGCTGCTGTTGCTTTTGAGCCATGTACGCAAGCAGGGTTTGAGGGTCAATACCCTCACCGATGTTCATGTTGTTCTGCGGGAAGTTATAACGAGTAGCAAAGTTCTGCAACTGTTCGGCGCTCAATGTACCGTTGGCTGCGCCATCCTCAATAATGAGGTAGTCCGCCTGCAACGACTCAGACTCAGCCCACAACGCACGAATCTCGTCGGGACTCTGCCTGAGTGCCCCACTCACCGCGTCAGCAACATCTAGAGGGTTAGGCGCACCCCCAACTGCCGAAGCCTCAGCCGCATACCTGTCGAGGGTAGCTTGGAGATTCGCCCGTTGGATGCTGAGACCTTCTCTGGTAGCCCACTCATCGAACGCCTGGATTCGCTCAGCGTTCTGAGCCTGCCACTCGGTATAGTCTGCTTCATTCGTGACCTGACGAACCCGGTCAGGTAACGTCTGTTCCTCATACTCAGCCTGAGCAGTAGCGATACGCAGGTTGGTGTCAAACAATTTCTCGTCATCTGCGCGGTTATCGGCAGCAATGGTGGTCAGTTCTTCAAGCAGCCCATCAACCCGATCCTCCCCGACGACATCAACCAGCACATCCCGGCCCACCTCTCGGAGGATCTCTACGTCACCATTAGCCACGAGGTCCTGAGCAATCCGTACCTGACCCTCAGTGATAGCCAAGCGGTCGGACTCCATAAGGACACCAGTGCGCTCAGTGTTGGCGTTGATGTTAGCGGTCTGTGCCTTCAGTTGCTCAATCGAGGCACGAAGTTGCTTAACGTTACCTTGAGCCAGAGCGATACGAGCCGACTCAGTAGCCACCATGTACGTCGCTTCGGAAGTAGAGATGGTAGTATCGTTGGCGACCTGCTGCACCATGTCCTCAAACGTAGCACGGAACAGCTCATTTTCGTTGTCCATTCCTCGGATAGAGGCGTAGGTTTCCCCAAGGCTAGCCGTAATCTGCTCATCCAATCGACCTTCACGGATAGCTTCTTGACTAGCTTGGCTCTGAAGGATGTCGCGCCGTGCTTTCTCTTGCCCAATGACAATCGGAGCCAGTGCTTCGTCCATCTCGATATCGGAGTAGATGGAGGCGGTGTTAGCCTCAAGGTTCCCGGTACGAGCACCCGACTCAGCAATGTTGGCACGCTGTTCATCTTGTGCAAGGGTCCGACCAACCCACTCCTGCTCACGGTACCGAGCAAACTCTTCCTCGTTACCTTCAAGGAACGCGTTTACCCCAGCTTCAATGTTGGCAAAGTCCGGATCATCCTGCAAAGCGCTCAAAGCTTCACTAACTACCCAACTAGGAATGTTGGTACCAATCTCACTGTTCATAACATTGGCGATGTACGCCTTTGCGTCCCTGGGGGCCATGGTATCCCGCACCTGGGCACGCAACAGGCTGTCGTACCCCTGGAACACGGTGGGGTTGAGGCCGGTATCGAGGGCTTCAAAGCGTTCGACCAGAGCCAGTCGTTCAGCCCCGGTCATGTTCCCCCAACCCGCCATGGAGTTATCGTACCATTGGCTCAACTGGTTAGCATCAAACTCCCGCTCTCGCCAGTTGTTCTCAAGGTCCGCCATCTCCCGGTCCCAATCAAATCGTTTTCGGGACAACTCAGTTGACGTATCAAACTCAGTCTTGCGCTGATCCATCTGCGCGTCGAACTGAGCGCGTTGGTCAAACATCTGCCGCCACTGCTTGAGTGACTGGTCGTACGACTGAGCAGCAGCACCAGCGAATCCACTAAAGAAGCTCATGGGTACGTGTTCGACCCGCCGACGGAGCCGCCTCCACCTTGATTCTTGTTGGAGAGGTAGTCCCACATTTGGCCAGTGAGGCCCGCCATACCCGACCCCATACCAGCCCCACCAGTCGCAGCGTTAGCCCCCGCAGTGCTGGTTGCACCTTGCATCCCACCCATTGCCATACTGATCAAGTCCATGGGGTTCATCATCGACTGCATCTGCATATACGGGTTCAGTTGGTTCTGTTGGTAGAGTTGCTGCTGCATGGCAAGTGGCGTCGTGTAGGCTTGGCCGTACATGTCACCGGCCATGCCAAGGTTCTGCCCGCGCTGAGCGGCAGACCCCAGAGCGAACTGACTACCCATACCCTGCTCTTGCAGCACACGATTAACGTCGAACTGAGTAGCCTGCAACCCCGACTGAGCGGCCTGGTTAGACAAATCACGTTCAAGCCCCACCATCTGCTGAGCACCTTGCATAGCCATGTCGCCCATAGCACCAGCAGCGACGCCACTGTTCCGGGAGATGCCACGACCGGCAAGGGCAGCGTCAAGGGCATTGCCCCCTGCCGTCATACCTGCACCAGCCTGTTCCCTAGCGGAGTTACGTGCGCCGGTAGCGTACTGATCGAAGGCAGCCATGGACTGATCCATGATGTTGCTGCCCTGAGTGAAGTCGAAGGTCGGGGTGTTACCCATCAGTTGACCCGCAATGTTGTTCATCTGCCCAGAGAAGGCAGCGCCACCAGTCCGTGCTTGATCAGCCAAGCGTGCAGCTTCACCTGTAGTCCCGTTTAGGAAAGAGTCAGCACGGTTCTGCATGTCCCCCATTATACTCATACCTTGATTGAGGAACTGAGAGTTGTGTTGGTCCATCTGAGCTTGGCGCTGGTTAGCCTCCTTAGCTGCGTTTTTGCCCTTAATCCCAGAGTTAATTGCGTTTGCTCCACCGATTAGAGCAGGAACCATTTCCCATCCCATTATTTGATCCTCCCCTCCCACCTGTCTTTCCAGACTTGGGGGGTCATAACCCAGAAGTGGTAGAATTTCTCAAACCCTAGTCGTTTAACCATTTGAGGAACCTTGAGGTCAGTACCTTGAGTAAATGCAGTAACCCACTTGAGGTTCTTTTCTTCAAAAGCCCACTTAAGAACTTGAAGAGTGGCCCTAACCCCGTAACCTGCGTTACGTTGCTCTGGGTCCTTGATTGCAATACCAAGTTCCCACTCTCCCTTGGATTTATCCAGCAGGATATAACCAATAGGCTCCTCTTTGGAGTTGCAGAACAACCAGGCTTTAAGCACCCCCTGTTCTACCTTCTGTAGTACCGTCTCATAAAACTGTACCAGTGCTGGTTTATGGGTGTAGATGGCAGGATCGGTGCCCATGGTGACGTTAGTATCGTGGTCGTAAAAGATGTCATAGGCGTGATACCATTGCTCATCGTTGAATTCTTCTACAGGTATCATCTTCATTGGTGCTGTTCCCACGTGATGTTGCAATCTTTCAACTCTTCCATCCACAATAAACCAAGCATATGTCTAGCAGATGTACTAATGGGGTAAACATGGTTACTATCAGGGGAAATCTTAGCATGTACAGAATTATTTACCCTAGTGTCAATGTAAAGAACTCCATCTGGGGTATCTGATACTTGGATATAATCTCTCATGGTGTTCCTCCTTCGAACTCACGTTCTATTATAGCACAGATTTCGTAAGTTGTGGTGAGAATACCATGAGAAGTATGAGAGTTACTTATTAAGCTCTGCTTCCAGTTCCTTGAGTCGTTTCTCAGTCGGGGAATCTACAATCTGAGAGGCAGCCTTAGCTACCGTCTCGGCCTCAACAGGACCGGACTCGGCTTCGGAGTCGTTCTTGCTCTTGAACACACCGAGAACGTTGAGGATGCTGACGGCAATGTCAATCGTCTGGCTGATAAGCGTCTCAACTTGCGGCGTCATCTTCACACCGAAGTTGGCGAGCAAGTCTTTCAGGACCTTGATGCCGATGATCTTCTTGTCAGCACCGCCAGCTTCTTTGTCAGCCAACGCCTCAATAAGAGTGATAGCAGACACGATAAGAGGAAGGTATCGAATTGCGAAACCGATGAGTGAGAACATGTGGTCTCCTTAGCGCAGTCTTGCCATGAGTTTCGTCCGACCAGAGGAGCTAACTCCTACGGTCGATTTCGTGGGGTAGAAAGTGTACGTCTGATCTTGGTAGTACAGTTGGATAATCTCGATATCGGGGGACTTAGCTTGCTCGTGAAGCTCTCGCTCAACGATGCGGGTCAGGTCTGCAACCCGACGAATCCACCCACGACCGAAGAAGTCGAAGTCTTTCAGGGAGGCAAGGAACTCCAAACGAGCCACCAGGTACTCTTCCACGTCTTGCGTCTGGGTCCAGTAATGCATCGCACGATGGACACCAGAATGAACCGCAAAGTCGAAGATTGCAAGAGCCTCGTGGAATGGTCTGTCATCCCCTTGAATCGCCTCCCAGTATTTCACCCGATAGATTTCCTTAGCATCTTCCAGCGTCAGGTTCCTAACGTCGAGGTGCGGGTGCGCACGTTGACTGATGCCGTATTTCGTCACGCCGCCTGCGTCGTTGGGATTATCGACTAGACCCCCCTCCCACTTGAGGACGAAAGCTAACGCTTTGTCCAGATTGTCTTGCATTACACTGCCATTTGCCCGAGTACCCAGATGAACCCGGCCACAGCTGATGCAAGTAGGGGGCCAGCAATTAGCCACACGATTTTCTCTGCCGCTTTCTTGATGGAGGTCAAGTCATGCGCAATCACCGCCATGCTCGTTTGAATCTTCACTACGTCATCTCGGACAATCTCCACTTTACCCTCCACCCGCCCAAGGTCTACCTTGGTGGCGTAGTCTCGGGCCAGGTCCAATTCGATTTGTCGCAACTCATCCATCCTCACTCCGGTAATGCTCCTCTCGTGCGCTCAGAGGGGTCTAGAAGGCGTTCCAATCTTTCCCGAGGGTAGTACACCTTGGAGGAATTGGATGGGCTTAAAATCGATCTGAGAGCCTCAAACCTCAAGGTTCAAGTGCGGTTAGTCTTTCTTCCAAGTCGTCCAAGATACCTTGGATTTCTCGTAAGAGTTGGTAGATGTTCTGAATCTCCTGCCGCAACTCAGTGACACGAGGAGTATCGTACCAACTGTCAGCGAATAGGGGTTTGCTCACGAATCACCTCGTCAGCCCACTCAAGATAGAACGGGTCGGTCTCTGCCCTTCGTGCTTCTTGCTCAAAGGGCATCGTCCAGTAGTTGCGCCCGGTAGTGAGCCATTGCCAGAAGTACGCAAAAGGCCAGGGGTTAGCCTCAGCCTGAATGACGTGCCTCAGTTCGTGAGCAATGAGGCGTCTAGTAACCTGGACCCCAGGCCGTACCCAAATGGTGCGTTTGAAAGGGACCTGAGCCGTTACCCAGGAACCCCCCAAAGGTACGTGCGGAACAACTGAAACAGGAACTTTCATCAGTAAGCAACAATAATGAAGTCGAAGGCGATATCGGTTGCAACCCCTGACGAATCGAAAGTGCCAAGATAAACCGCAGCAGTTCCCTTGGTGAGTGTTGAAATCGAACTCGCATAAGTGGGAACCGATGCATCAGGCGTAGCGACAATGAGGTAATCAGTGCTACCAATGTTATGGGTAATTTGATACGTCCCGGTCGCGGCCTTTGTAGATACCCACCCCGCAGGCGCCCGAACAATAGTCCCCCCCATGGCGATTCTCCCTCCAAAAATCTTACCAGAAGCCCCCATGGTGTCAAAGAAACTGGTTTTAGCGGGAGTCACTCCGCCGTCATCAATGCGCTCAATAGGGAGAGTGCCGGTCGTTAGTTTAGCCGCATCGATTGAGTCAATCTTAGCGTTCGTAATGTTGGCATCTGCAATCTTTGCAGTGACCACTGCATCGTCGGCAATCTTTGCAGTGACCACTGCATCGTCGGCAATCTTTGCAGTGACCACTGCATCGTCGGCAATCTTTGCAGTGACCACTGCATCGTCGGCAATCTTAACTGTGGTCACAGCATCAGTAGCCAGGTTTGCAGTCTCGATGTTGCCGTTCACCTGAGTTGCTACCGCAGCGAAGTTAGCGTTGACCTCAGAAGCACGAGCGGGCTGCCCAGCCACAAAGGTATTCGGATACGTAATGTTAGCCATCAGTTAGCCCCTAAGAATCTGTCGCTCTCTCGGTACTCAACCGAGATGGGTGAGATGATTTCCGTCTCTGTAGTTACGTCTGCATCCAGTGTCAACTGAAGCACCCTACCAATTAGCGTCTGAGCGGGCAGTGCCCCAATCAGGTACTCAAACCCTTCCTGCGACCAGTTAGCTTCGTCCCAGTTGAAGTCATCCCAAGTACTCACACCCAACGCAGTCGGCGTCAGGGTGATAGACCGAGACTGAAAGCTGTCCACCAAAGCCAACGTCAGCGCAGCCCCATTCCCTCTCGTAGCAAAGACGCCGACTCGTCGGACAAACTTAGTGAACTCGGGGTTAGCCATCTGGAATACCTTAGACTTCCAGCGCAGGGGGATGGAAGCCCCGTCATCGGTGCTACCCCCGTACTGATTGAGGTAGCTATCTGTGGAATCAATCCAAATCGGGAGGCTATACCCTTCCCTGCCGCCTCTCAAATACCCACGTCCATAGAAGTTGTAACTCGTGATGCCCTGATTAAGTAGGTGGATTGCCCAAGTCTGGTCATCCAGAGCCAGCCACAAAGAACGTTCTTCCGGCACATACACCAGGCTAGCAGACTGACGTAGGGTTGCGTCGGTTCCGTGTAGAGTCCGCGTCAACTTAGGTGCGAACTGCTGGAACCCAGGAAACACATGGAGTGCGTCGTAGGAGAGGAAGACCATGGAGCCTTCAAGCTCTGCGATGGCTTTACGACTGGCGCACCCAATCTCTACGTCCTGCCGAATCAGGGACCAGTTGCCTGCGTCCCCCACCAACAGTACCGTATTGTTGTGCCCAAACACCATGAGGGTGTCTTGGAAACTGCGGAGTGCGGTGATAGTATCGTTCCCCTCAAAGGGGACTTCCGTGGAGTTGAGGACAGGGAACGCCCCAATGTTGAGGGGCTTGCTCCAATAGATTGTGTTGCCAATGCTGCCAAACAGATACCCTTTGTGGTAGGCGATGTTCTCAAAGACCGGGGGGACGTCATTCGTCGTGTCTACAGCAAGAAGCCCCAGCCCGCTGTCAGCGGTGCTATCTGCGTAGGTAGTCAAGTTGCTAGCAATCTCAGCTAGAAACAGGTGGGTAGCCCCGCCGTCTACCGTGCGGTAGATGCGAATCTTATCCGCGTATGCGTGGGTAGCTGCCACCAGGGTAAGAGTCACCGTCTGGTTTACGGGGCTGAGCGTAGCACTGACTGGGGAAGGATTTGACTCCCATCCCTTCGCCGTGCTAAAATAGGTGTAGCGGTAGGTGTAGTCTCCGGTGATGCCAGTGCCACCCAGCGTGCCAGTGGGTGCCCCAGCAGGACCTTCGATCCCCAGGGGGTCAGCGTCCGTACCATCGTAGGCTACAACCTCATCCACTCCGTTAGCGTAGAGAACAACGTCCTGTACTGGAAGGAACATACCCTCAGTGGTAGTGCTTAGACCAGAGTACACAGTGGTATAGTTATCCCAAGTATCACTGGCAACTCGAATGTTCCCGCCCTTAGTAGCGATGAGAACCTTATACACATCAGCAGGGTCTCCGTCTCGCCACCTACCTAGGGCTAAGATGCCGTTTGGTTCTGCCTCAGTTACGTAGTGAGTGTACCCCTTGCGGGATACCAGGCTACCGATCTTGTCAATGCGGAAGTTTAGAATCTCAGCGGCCTCATTGTCCGCAATCAGAACTTCGTTCTGGTCGGGGTTAAGACCACCACTAAGGTCTGTGATACGGAAGATTTGGCGCTGCGACATAGTACCTCAGTTATCGAATATCGGAAGGAGAGACGCTACCCCCAGGAGGACGACCACCTTGGGCACCAAACATCGCACCCTGTCCACCCTGTGCTCCATTCTGCATCTGTTGACCACTCTGCATCGTGCTCATGTTGCCCATCATCTGTTGAAGGAGTGGCATGAGAGCGGCTAGGGGGTCACTGTTCAGGATGTCAGCGGGAATCGTAGCGGGAGGCATAGACCTAGGAGCATCCCCAGCCGGTGCGTTAGGAGATTGCGTCAGCAACTCCATGAGCATCTGCATTATCTGATTAGGGTCCATGCCACCCTGCTGTGGTTGGCCTTGACCCATCTGCGGGTTCATCATCGGTCACTCCTGTAGTTGAAAGAACGTCGGGTGTACCCCTTGGGTCGTAGCGTCTGCTGGTGCTGCGGATTGCTGCGAATATCGTGCCTCATCTTCCGCAACTCCACGTTGTACATACTGAGGTACTGCTGAGCCAACTGAGGCACACGTGGCATCAGGTACATCGCTGCCACCTTGTAGGCCAGACCCACCGAGTAGCGGTTCATGTTCGTGACCCCGTTGAAAACCTCATCACTGAAGTCCTCAAGTTCGTCCGGATCAACTACGTAGGGGATCGTGATTGTTCCAACCTCGTTCACCGCGGGGTACAGGACAAACTCCTGAGCACCCGTCATCACCATGAACTGAGCCTTCCCGTAGTTGGCTTGCCTGTCGTCCCGCCAACCAGGGTCAATCGAGTCCATCCAATCGACGTCAACTACCTGAAGCTTGTGACTGTTGTTGTTCGTGTCAACGTAGTAGGGCTGCTCTTTCGCATACGTGAGGAAGTCATCAGGCAAGTAGTACGTCCGCTGATTCACCACCGTGGGAATACTGACGTCCGCTGTAAGTGCCCGAGTGTCCTGAACCATCTCACGCTGAGCCTGATTCAGTTGCCTAAGTCGCGTGCTGATGTTGTAGTACCCACCAACCGGCTCCCCGATCAATTCCTGCACATGGTTAAGCAGGTCTTCAGTTGTCCAATTCGGCATTAGACCTCGCCTCCCCAAAGGTAGGAATGTCCATCGGGTTCACGCCCAAGGTTTGTAATTCCTGCATGAAGAACTGGTAGTACTTCTCAGCTTCCTGGTCATATCGCTCTTTGAGAAGGGCGTAGACAGCCGCCAGTTGGATCAAGGCCCCTTGGTACTTCTCCATGATCGGAGAGCCTCCAAGGACCTCTGAGGCGTCGTCAGAGCCATCCGTAGCGAAGTCCACAGGAATGACGGCTACCGATAAAGTGACGTCAGTGCTGTTGCGGGGAATGGGACTTACGTAAGCACGTCGAGCCTCAAGGTCAACGACGAACCACTTCGGTTCCCGTCCCTGCATGGTGCGCCAGTTAGGTGCCACCGAGTTAGCCACTTGGACAGGAACAACATTCAGAGTGCCCCCCCCGTCAACGAATCCGTTGCTCGGATGAGCATTCACTACCCGCGTCGGTAGGGTGAGGTAGGGGGTAGTGGTGGAGACGGTGCCACTGACCGCCTCCTCCACCCCACGAGTGACGCTAGCGATGAGCCGCTGAGCATCACTGATGTACTGGGTGCGGTCGCTGTCGCTCCAAAACACCGTCGAGGTTTCCCCGAGTCGGTCAGAAAGCCGCGACCTAGTTTGAGCTAGCGTCCACATGAACCCTCCTATTAACTAACATCCCCAATCGCCTCAAGAGCCTTGCGCAGAAACAATGCACTCGGGATAGCCGCCCGATCTGCCGTGCTACCCCCACTCAAGGTCATGAGCGCGCTTGCGATGCTCGCCATCTTCGAACCCCCAGGGTCGAATACGATCGGCAAGACCGCTTGCCCCTTGAGGCTGTTGTCTGTCGCGGTCGCCCCAGGG
>Ga0210043_1001154_pt1 | contig 23970 bp, 24 predicted proteins | sample CryGeymet201501t_FD_183990 | JGI IMG/M metagenome (GOLD analysis project Ga0210043, IMG submission 183990) | Groundwater microbial communities from Crystal Geyser aquifers in Utah, USA - Crystal Geyser metaG 2015-01t (SPAdes) (version 2) | ecosystem: Environmental > Aquatic > Deep subsurface >... | reverse complement strand
AAATACCTGGTTATAAATGGCTGTACTCACCGCTACGTATTTGGGCGCCAAACTACTTTTCTTCCCTTGATCTTTCGGAGTATGACGTCGTTATTTCTTCATCAAATGCCTATTTCGCAAAAGCAGTTCGGGTGCCAAATGGCAAGCATATTTGCTACTGCCATACCCCGGCACGTTCATTGTACGGTTACACAACGATGAGTAACTGGCGAAGCAATCCAATCATTAGACTCATTGGCACACTGATCAATCATTACTTGCGGGTGGTCGATTACTACGTGGCGCAAAAAGTGGGGTATTTTATAGCTAATTCTCAGGAAACAGCACAAAGAATTACTAAGTTTTATCGGCGCAAGTCACACATTATTTACCCTCCTGTTCATATCCCAGACAAGTCGCCATCAAGTAAGGTTGCGCGATCATACTATCTTTATGTCAACCGTTTGGCGCTTGCCAAGCATCCTGAGTTAGCCGTACGTGTTTGCACCAAGCACAAATTATCACTCAAAGTAGTTGGTACAGGCAAGATGCTTGTGGGTCTTCGCAAGATCGCTGGACCAACTGTCCAGTTTTGTGGTGCTGTCAGTGATGTCCAGCTCAGCAAACTATACGGAGGTGCCAAGGCATTGTTGTATCCAGTCGAAGATGAGGATTTTGGTATCGTTCCTGTCGAAGCAATGGCGCACGGTGTACCCGTAATTGCTCATAATTCTGGCGGCCCATGCGAAACAGTCGTCTCTGGGAAAACCGGAATATTATTTGAGAATCTGACGGAGTCCGATTTATGGCAAGCAATACAAGAGGTAGACAAGATGAGTTTTGACGTGACTTATTTGTATCGCTATGCTCAGCAGTTTTCGCTTGCTGAGTTCAAGAAAAATATGCGTGCTTTTGTGACTCAAATAGCCTGCATAATACTCACCTTTGCAATGTCGAGCGGTGCCATTGGAAGAATAAATTGAAGAGGCTTTGTGTCGATAAGAATACTTTCAGTCGTACCTGTTTTACCCAGGTATTCTTTTTTTACAAGATAATTTCCGGGCTCAAGATTGTAGATCGTGATCGGTACTTGTTCAACATTACGAGCCTTGACGTCAAAATTGGCCAGCACGACACGATACTCGCCATCGATCGATTTGCTGGCGGCAGCTTTGATAAACGTTCCTTTGCCAAGTAGCTGGACACGTTGTTCACCAAGTGAGTCGAGCATGCGAAGTGCCTGGTAGCGAGGTTTTGGGGTTGAGCCAAAATCTTGATGCGTCAGTAGTCCCCAACGACCCCAGTACTCTTTGTTGTTAGGGTCCTTGCCATCTTGGATTTCAAATACAAATGCGCGTTCGACTATATTGATCATCTCAATCGCAGCCGCAACTGTGTGTGCTGCTCCATATTTTGTATCGTAACCATCGTTATTTTCACTATCGTGTCCCCACTCAGTGATGTGAAACTCTAGAGTGGGAGTGAGTTGTGGATACTTTTCTGCCCAGGTTCTAATATCCAGCAAATCCTCCTGGAATTGTGTGAGGGATATGTCATAGCGATGCCACGAGATAAAATCGAGTCGCAAATTATTCGCTACAACATGCTCGGCTAGTGCGTCGTACCAGTTTTTATAAAAGCCAGTGGTAGCTGGTCCACCAATCTTAAAGGGCTGAACACCACGAGCTTGTTGGGCTCCACGAGCAGCAGCACTGTACAGGTTTAAATAATTTTTATCACCAAAATATTTCCAGTCACCAAACAAATCAGGCTCATTCCAAACTTCATAATAGACATCTGCAGTACCACGTTTGCCTGATATATGCTCGATGGTTTTTTGTACGACCAGCTGCCAGTCCTCATAGCGAGCAGGACTCGAGACAATATCCCTTCCACCAAGGGCAGGAGGCATGTATGAGAGAGCGATGTAGGGTTTGGCGCCAACCGCCTCTATGTCATTGAGCATAGCATCGAGCTTGGTGAAGTCAAAAGTTATATTACCTGGAGAGCCTTGGACAGGTTCGTAAAAATCGTAGATGTGATCGATTCGAATATATTCTGGTTGTAGCGCACGAACTTTGTCTGCAACTGGTGCAATTTGCCAGGAGGCTTCTTCGCCTCCTTGAGCCAAATTTCGCCAAGGTCGAGGAAGTGGTCCGAGTATACCTTGGGCATTGATGGCAATATTGGCAGGTTCTGGCGTGCTCGCAAAGGTGAAAAATTCGCGTACTATGGCAAGTTGTGTGGCTCCAAGTACGGTGGCTGCCGCCAGTAAGATGAGGACCAGAAAAGTAGAAATCAGTTGAAAACGATTTTGCTTGCGTTTTTTCATTATTAGCATCCTAGCAGGATATCGATTGACATTCTATCCATCGCTCGTTATCATTGGCAGTGTAGTTTGCACTCTGCTAAACTGCAGAACGAGGTTGTTTATATATGATTGATCTTTCTGCACGACAAATCCAGATTTTACGTGCCATTATTCAAGAATTTATTGAGACAGCTGAGCCGGTCGGTTCAGACACAATAGATAGAAAGTATTCTATTGGCGTGTCTCCTGCGACTATTCGTAATGAAATGGTGCAATTGACCAAACAGGGTTACCTAAAAAAAAGTCACTCAAGTGCTGGTCGTATCCCGACTCCAGTTGCGCTCAAATTGTACGTCAATGAACTGATGCGGGAAAAAGAACTTACGGTGGCAGATGAGGTTGACGCCAAAGAAAAGGTTTGGGATTCCCGCAAAGAAATAGATGAAGTTTTTAGCCAGATTACCAGGGTTTTGGCCGAAAAATCTCGCGCCCTCGGACTTGCTATGCTCGACAAGCACAGACTATATCACTCCGGTTATGCCAACTTACTACAAATGCCTGAGTTTTATGACATTAAAGCAATGCGGACTGTTTTGCACCTAATTGAAGAAGCTTCTCTGCTAAGTGAAATTTTTGCTACCAACACCAGCGACAACATTATTCAAGTGGTCTATGGCCAAGAGTTGGGTAATAGCGACCTTGAGTCACTCGGTGTGATCCATACTTCGTTTTCTGTTGGTGAAGTCCAGTGTGAGCTGGCTGTGATAGGTTCGAGTCGGTTTGATTACCCCTATATGATTCCGATGATGAAGTATATGCGTAGTCTTATTCAAGAGATTGTTGAGTAGTATGCCAAAAAAGAAAGTAGCCCCGCCAGCACAAGAGGTTTCAGAATTACTGCAGCTACGCGCGCAGTTGACAGAATTAACCGAGCGAGAGCGAAGGTTGCAAGCTGACTACCAAAATATTGTGAGAAGAACCAGAGAGGATAAACTGGCGCACAGTAAGCTTGCCACCAAACAAGTCATGAGTGATTTGCTTGACCCGCTCACACATCTATCCTTGGCAAACAAGCAGATTAAAGACGCTGGTTTAACAATGGTTATTGACCAGCTGTGGAAAGTGTTGGCCAATCATGGCCTAGAAAAACTAGACGTACTAGGACAACAATTTGATCCTACGACTATGGAGGCTGTAGAGTCCTCTACTACGAGTGATACAGCAGTTGTTTCTTCGGTGATCCAACCCGGCTACGCGCTTCATGGTGAGCTGATTCAACATGCAAAAGTAGTGGTAAGTTAGCAGTCTATTTACATGACTGCTAGTTTGCGTTATACTGCCTATATTACAAAAAAGAACAGTTACTACAGACACAGAAAGGACGTATGTCAGATACAAAAAAAACAGGAAAAATAATCGGCATTGATCTAGGAACTACCAACTCTGCTGTTGCAGTAATGGAAGGCGGTACGGCCAAAATAATTCCAACTGCTGAGGGGAGAAACACCTTTCCATCAATTGTTTCATTTAAGGGTGACGATATTACGGTTGGCGATATTGCCAAGCGACAAATGGTGCTCAATCCAACCAAGACAGTCAACTCAGTCAAACGCTTTATGGGTCGAAAGCTCAAAGATGCCGCTGTCAAAGAAGCAATCAAGCATGTTTCGTATCCAATTGAAGAAGGCAAGGAGGGCATGGCTGTTGTCAAAATCGACAAGAAAGCCTACACGCCTCAAGAGATTTCTGCCAAAATTCTCGCCAAAGCAAAAGCCGATGCTGAAAGCTATCTTGGGAGTTCTGTTTCTCGAGCAGTTATCACCGTACCGGCTTATTTTGATGACTCTCAGCGCCAGGCAACTAAACAGGCAGGCGAGATTGCTGGCCTCACGGTAGAGCGAATTGTCAATGAACCAACGGCTGCGGCACTAGCGTACGGTCTTGATAAGAAGGGTACTAGAACTATTGCAGTCTACGACCTTGGTGGCGGTACATTCGATATCTCAATTCTAGAGATTGGCGATGGTGTATTCGAAGTTAAATCTACCAACGGCGACACCTTTCTTGGTGGCGATGATTTTGATCACGTTATCATCGAATGGATTGTCGCAGAGTTCAAAAAAGAGTTTGGTAAGGATTTGACCAAAGACCCACAAGCGCTCCAGCGCGTCAAGGACGTTGCAGAGAAAGCAAAAATTGAACTCTCGAGTGCTCAGTCAACCGAGATTAATCAGCCGTTTATTACCCAAGGAGACGAGGGACAGCCGCTACACCTTACGCTGACTCTCTCTCGTTCTAAACTCGAAGAGTTGGTAGACGATTTGATCAAGAGATCATTTGCGCCAGTCGAAAAAGCGCTCAAAGATGCCAAGCTCAAACCGTCAGATATAAGCGACATAGTTTTGGTTGGTGGTATGACTCGTATGCCAAAAGTCGTCGCAGCCGTCGAAAAGTTTTTTGGCAAAGAGCCGCACAAGGGTGTTAATCCAGATGAGGTTGTTGCGATTGGTGCAGCTATTCAAGCTGGTGTAATTGGTGGTGATGTTTCAGACGTAGTATTGCTAGACGTTACTCCACTCACCTTAGGACTCGAAACGCTTGGAGGAGTAAGAACACCACTTATCGAGCGCAACACCACCATTCCAACTAGCAAATCGCAGGTATTTTCGACGGCAGCCGACAACCAAACGCAGGTGGAAATAAACGTACTGCAGGGTGAGCGAGAAATGGCTGTTGATAATAAGTCGCTTGGTCGTTTCATTCTTGACGGTATTCCACCAGCTATGCGTGGTACACCCCAGGTAGAAGTCACATTTGACATCGATTCTAACGGCATTCTCAATGTAACTGCCAAGGATAAGAATACCAACAAGGAGCAAAAGATTACGATTCAAAACTCAACCAACCTATCGGAAGAGGAAGTCGAGAAAATGAAGGCAGATGCCGAACAACATGCTGACGAAGACAAGAAAAAGAAGGAGCTGGTCGAGGCTCGCAATCAAGCAACCAGTGTCTCGTTTGAGATTGAAAAGCAGCTCAAGGAGTATGGCGACAAGCTCGAAGCTAAGGATAAAGAATCTATCGAAACCAACGTCAAGCAACTCAAAGAGTTGGCAGGAAAAGATGACGCCACCAAAGAGGAGCTTGATAAGGCAGTCGAAGCAACTTTTGCCTCAGCACAAAAGATTGGCGAGGTAATGCAGAAGGCACAGGCAGAGGCAACGCCAACACCAGAGGGCGATGCCAAACCAGCCGATGAAAAGCCGGACAAGAAACAGAGTGATAAAAAGTCTGAGGATGACGCAGAAGAAGGTGAAGTTATTAAAGAGTAATGTATGATAGGCGTATGAAAAACGCCATCAAACTCTCTGTTTTAATACCTATCTATAACGAGCAACAGACGCTCAAAGAGGTGCTGCAAAAAGTCCTTGCGGTAAAACAGGTGAGCGAAGTTGTCGTAGTCGATGATGGCTCGACAGATCGCTCGCCAAAGATTTTGGCACAACTCAAGCACAAAAAGCTCAAGATTTTTCGCAAAGAGAATGGTGGCAAGGGCAGCGCAATACGTTATGCACTCAAGCATGCCACCGGTACACACATCTTGATCCAAGATGCAGACTTGGAGTACGACCCCGAGGATATTACAGCATTACTTGAACCTATTCGGCGAGGTAGGGTAGAAGTTGTGTATGGCTCACGTTTTTTGGGACCACATCTCAACTTGCTTTTTTGGCACAGAGTTGGCAATTCTCTGCTCAATTTTTTGGTCAATATTCTTTTTAATACCACTCTTTCAGATATGGAGACTTGCTATAAAGTGGTACCGACCAAAGTAATGCACGATCTCAATTTGGTGAGCAACTCATTTGACATTGAGCCCGAAATCACCTGCAAGCTCCTCAAGAGAGGGATCAAAATTTTTGAAGTCCCAATTAGTTACATCGGTCGGGACTTTTCCGAAGGTAAAAAAATTACCTGGCTCGATGGTATTTCTGCTGTGCAGACGATTATACGTCTCCGACTGGCTCCCTAGCTTCTCTATCGTTACAATGTCCCTGTGAAGTACAAACAGCTATTTTTACTTGCTGCTCTTTTTTTATTTTTTCAGTTTCATCCATTTTTATTTGGAAAAACACTTTTTTTTGGCGACAATTATTCACTCATGATTCCGGGCAAGCTTTTTACTGTTGAGTGGCTAGAAAGTGGAGTGCTGCCACTTTGGAACCCTACGATTTTTTCTGGCATTCCTTGGATTGGCGATATTAACCAATCGATTTTGTATCCGACTACAGCATTTTTTTTCTTATTTAGTCCCGCAATTGCTTTGAATATCACGATAGTTATTCATTTGTTTCTTGCTTTTTTTGGCATGGTTCTTTTAGTGAGGAGATGGCAATCAGATCTCCCTAGCATGGTAGTTGGAGGTGTGCTTTGGATGTTTTCGACTCACCTGATGGGGAGTATTCATAATTTGTCTATTATTCAATCTCTCCCATGGTTTCCCTGGATTATTTGGGCTGGTTTAGAAATAGGTTCTCGCAAACGAGCAATTCTTGTATTTAGTTTTCTAGTTATGCTGCAGTTAGCTGGTGGATATCCTCAGCATGTGTTGTTGTCAATTGGGACAGCAGTGCTTTTTTCTGCCATATGTTTTCTGCGGAAGGGGAATTATTGGCAGTGGTTGCAGCAGTGGCTTTTGGCAGCTGCGATAGTAGTTGGAGTATCCAGTGTGTTTTGGTTACCATTTGTTGATGTATTTGTTCGCTCTACGCGAATGTTGCAGACAGTGGAGCAGGCACAGGTTGGTTCGCTACACCCAGTGATGCTTGCAAAAGTATTTTTGGTGACAATGTTTGATAATCCTGTCGCTGGTTTCAAGTGGGGTCCTGCCTGGAGCGGTGAACAAAATGTGGTTTTTTATGTGAGTTGGTTGGGAATTATAATTTTGGGGTTTGTATTAACTGGATTCAGACGATTGCCCAAACTAGATATGTTTTTGTTGCTTTTAAGCGGGGTCACAATAGTATTGTCACTTGGTTTGTATTTGCCGTTTTATGCGGCCCTACAGAGAATGCTGCCACTTTTGCGGATCGGTCGGTATCCAAGTATGTTGCTTATCATAACCAACATATCATTGATTCTGCTTATTGCTAGAAATTTTTCTAAAATAACTTTCTCCAAAAAGTTTTTTTGGCTTGTTTTTACAACATTTGTTTTGTTATTCATGGTAGTTATTAGCCTCCTCTTGGTAGTTTGGCTTGAACCGAACGGACTGTGGCAGTGGATGAATGGACTAAGCGGAGGACGTCTTGTTGGTAGTGCTTTTCATACGTTTGAAAGAGATACTATTATCTTGAGGACTCTGCTTTCTCAGCTGCTAGCTGTTACAGTAATTTCTTGTGCCGGATTGGTTTATTTTTATAAACGGCGGTTGTTTTTGGCAGCAATATGCATTGGTCTAGACATTGTGATTAGTACACATGGCATGTTTATTTTTGCAGATAATTCTGTGTATAGCTCTCGACAGCAACTACGAAGTAGCTTGACACCAACCTACGTAGACAATCAAGGTAGAGCACGCTTTCTTACGAGAAATAGCAATATGCCATACGCAGACTTTGGATCATATTGGGAGGCACTGGTGGTTAGAGAGCCATTTTCTGATTCGTATGTTACACAGCAAGAATTGACTGAACAAGCTATTTTGCAACAGTTGCGAGATGGGCTTACACCAAATTGGAACATGGTGGTTGGAGTGCCTGTGGTGCATGGTTATACCACCCTTTTACCACAAGACTATGCTGCCATTTGGCAAGTTTCAGATTTACCAAGAATTAATTTTATTGACACCATCGAGAGCTCGAACGAGCTGCTTGCACAATGGGCGGTTGGTCAATATGTGGTAGACACATGGTTTCCACTATATGGAGAACAGCTGCCAGATGAAAAGTTTGCTTCCATCGATAATCTTGATTTTTATGTGATACCAGGAGCGCTTGATCGTTTTCGTTATGAAAATGATTTGCCAGCCAAACTGAGTTTGCGAGCTGAAACACCAAACGAGCTTGTATTAACCGTTGTCGCAAGTGATGCTAGTCATTTAATTATTGCCGATCGCTATGATAAGGACTGGCGCGCGACCGTCAACGATAGCGAAGTGAGCATAGAAAACTACAATGGTATGCGGCGCATACCACTTGAGCAAGGTCAGAATAGAATCCGCATGTGGTATGAGCCGAAACTATTTTATTTTGGATTGGGAATCTCGATGCTGACGGCAGCGTTTTGCACGGCATATTTTTTCATAGTGCGAAAAAAACTTAGCAGTCACTAGTTTTGTCTGCTTAACAGCTGTGATTTTTTTTGTTACAATGTTGCCTTGTTCTTATGAGTACCAAACGCGATTACTACGAAATTTTAGGTGTGAACAAATCTGCCTCGGCAGCAGAAATTAAGTCTGCCTACCGCAAGATGGCACTCAAGTGGCACCCAGATAAGAATCAAGATAAAAAAGCAACAGCAGAAGAAAAATTTAAAGAAATTAACGAAGCTTATCAGGTTCTATCGGATACAACCAAAAAGCAACAGTATGACCAGTTTGGCCATGCTGCATTCGATCCCGCAAGCGGTATGGGGGGAAATCCATTTGCGGGAGGATTTCGCCAAGGACCTTTTACCTATACGTATTCAACTGGTGGTGGCAATCCGTTTGAAAATACAGATTTTGGCGACCCGTTTGAGATATTCGAGCAATTTTTTGGTGGTGGTTTTTCAAGTGCTGCCAGGCGACCTCGATACTCGATGCGCATTGAGTTTTTAGAAGCTATTAGAGGAGTTACAAAAGAAGTAGAAATTAATGGTAAAAAGCAGAAAATTAAAGTTCCAGCTGGGGCCAACGACGGTACAAGAATTCGTTTTGACGACTTTGACGTGACGATTAATGTTGGTACGCATCCAGATTATAAGCGAGATGGAGCGGATCTGTTTGTAGACCATCATATTTCGTTTAGCCTCGCTGCTATTGGTGGCAGTACTGAGGTCAAGACAGTTGATTCCAAGCTTAAACTCAAAGTGCGCTCGGGTACCGCCTCGCACACGCTGGTTCGTTTGCGCGGTGAGGGTGTGCCACATCTGCGATCATCTGGCAAAGGCGATTTGTATGTGCGCTTGATAGTCGAAGTGCCAGAAAAATTAAGCACACAACAAAAAGATGCAGTTACACAGTTACAACAAGCTGGCTTATAACTTGCCCTAATCCTTGCCTTTTCTCGAGTTCGAGTTATAATTGCCTGACAGGTTCGAAATCACAGGAGTTGGACTCGAAAGACGGGTCCATTTTATTACAAATTGGGAAAGAAGCATATGCAACAGTCTTCAAATAGCATGGTTCGTACTGAGTTTGCGGCAGCAATCAACCAGATTGCCAATGAGCGAAAAATAGAACCAGAATCAATCCTTGAAGCAATTCGTCAGGCACTCATCTCGGCATACCGCAAGCAGTATGGCGATGAAAATGACAACGTACATTATTTTGTGGAACTCGACCCAGGTACAGGTGAGTCAAAAATCTTTGGAGCACCAGTCTTGGAGCGTGATGAAGAAACACTCGAGGTGCTTAAGTGGGATGAGAAGAAAGCAACTGATGTAACTCCAGCAGGTTTTGGGCGTATTGCGGCTCAAACCGCCAAGCAGGTTGTGTTGCAAAAAATTCGCGAGTCCGAGCGTGAGCAGATTATTTCTGAATACACTTCCAAAATTGGAGAAATTGTTTCAGCTCAAATTCTACGCATGGATGGTAGGACCGTGGTACTCGACATTGGTCGTGGCCAGGGGCTCATGCCACCAGAAGAGCAGATGCGTGGCGAGTTTTATCGCATTAATAATCATGTGACTGTGTTGATCAAAGAAATCAGGGAGACCAATCGCGGCCAAGCAGTGATTGTCTCACGTGCAGATGCTGCAATTGTGAGCAAGTTGTTTGAGCGTGAGGTGCCAGAAGTTGCTTCTGGCGCAGTCGAAATTGCCCTCATAGCTCGAGAAGCAGGTGTCCGCACCAAGCTCGCAGTCCGCTCAACCCAAGAAGGGGTTGATCCAGTTGGTTCGTGTGTTGGCCAGCGCGGCGTGCGTGTCCAAGAGGTGATTCGAGAGCTTAATAACGAAAAGCTTGATATCATTCCCTACTCGGACAATCCGCAATTACTCTTGCAGGCAGCGCTTGCACCTGCAGATAGCCTGACTATAAAAATTGACGAAAAACTCAAGGTCGCAACTGTAACTGCTCCAGACGATCAGCTTTCACTTGCAATTGGTCGAGGTGGTCAAAATGCACGAATTGCCGCCAAGTTATCTGGTTACAAAATTACAATCAAATCGGCTGGGGGTGAGGTTAAATCATCTGCCACTGGCAAAGAAGAGTACGAGATCGATACTTTTACGGGTCTTAGTGAAGAAACTCGCTCACAACTTGTTGAGCATAAACTCACTACTTTGGGAGACTTAAGCCGGTTCAAAGACAAATGGCACGCATTTGAGTTGCCAGAAGATCAAGTCGAATTACTCGACAAACGTATTGCGGTATTCGAAGTGGAACAAGCCAAGTACGATGCCGAACGCATCGGACGGGAGACACTCTAAATTATGGCGGCACAAAAGCGACCACCAGTTGTAACAATCATGGGTCATGTCGATCATGGCAAGACGACTTTGCTCGATTTTATTCGCAAATCACGCATTACTGCTCGTGAAGCCGGTGGCATTACCCAACATATTGGTGCCTACCAGATAGAACACAAAAATCAAGCTATTACATTTATTGATACTCCTGGTCACGCTGCTTTCAACAAAATGCGAGCGCGTGGTGCTCAGATTACTGACATTATTATCTTGGTCGTAGCTGCCAATGATGGTGTTAAACCGCAGACAATTGAGTCGATTCGACACATCACTGAAGCGAAATTACCAGTGATTGTGGCTATCAACAAAATGGATTTGTCCGAGGCTCAACCAGATTTGGTCAAGTCACAATTGGTTGAACACAATATCCTTGTGCAGGGTTTTGGCGGAGACGTCGAAGCAATCGAGATTTCAGCTACAACAGGCAAGGGAGTAGACACCTTACTCGACACTATTCAAGTTTTGGCTGAGTTGCACGAATGTAGCGCTGATCCGGATGCTTCTCTTGAGGCAGTCGTGATTGAGTCGTCACTCGATTCTCGTCGTGGTCCACTCGCTTCTGTCATTGTTCGCCAGGGCACACTCAGCCTGCGACAAGACATTATTGCGGGAGAGGTGTTGGGGAGAGTCAAGCAGCTTTCTGATTCACTCGGTGTGTCTGTAGAAGCGGTGCTTCCTGGCAGTCCAGCAGAAATTATTGGTTTTAAATCTCCACCAGCAGTAGGCGAAGTAGTCCATGATCAATCAGCAGAGTATGCAGTTGCCGAGAAATCAAAAGATGTAGTCCCAGAAGAAGCCCAAACACTAAGTGGTCAAGAGCTAGTCGATCTTGATTTTAACTTCCTGCTTGATGACAAACCGCGTCTCAAGTTGATTATTCGGGCCGACGTACAAGGTACGCTCGAGGCGATTATAGACACGCTTGATTCTGAAAGCACTGAACTACTTTCTTCTGCCGTCGGACAGGTGACAGAAAAAGATATAGAACTTGCTGCTGCTACCGGGGCACTCATTGTTAGTTTTCACACCAAAGTCTCCAAACAGATACTCAAGTTGGCCAAACAAGCCAAGGTGCGCATTAAGTCGTACGATGTGATTTATGAGCTCATCGAAAACCTACAAAAACAGATGCTCAAGCTCATTGATCCAACACTTGATGAAGTGATAACGGGTGAAGCAGAGATTTTGCAGATTTTTGAGATGCGCGGCGAGCGAATCGCAGGTATTCGCGTCAAAACTGGTGAGATCAAAAAGAGTGATACGTTTTACCTTGCTAGGGGCGAAGAGCGTATTGGCGCGCCGACTGTCAAGAGTATGCGACACGGCAAGGATGAGGTGCAGTCAGTCAAGACGAAAGGCGAGGCAGGCCTCGTTTTCCGTCAGGTAAAACTCGATTTTGCAGTTGGCGATAGATTGGTTGCCTATACAGTTGCAGACTAATGGTATACTACCCCAGGTAAAAGTGGTTACTTTGCTTGTTGGTGCAGCGCACGAATAAGACAAGGGATATATAGAAAGGAATACCACATGGCACTTACAAAGGTCCAAAAGACCCAAATCATCAAAGATTTTCAACTATTCGAGGGAGATACCGGCTCACCAGAGGTGCAGATTGCACTCCTTACTGCTTCGATCAAAGAATTGACCGACCATCTCAATGGACACAAAAAAGACAATCATTCCCGCCGTGGACTCCTCAAGCAGGTGGCCAAGCGCAGGCGTTTGCTTACCTTCTTACTCGATCGTTCGGAAGAGCGCTACAAAAAGCTCATTGAGCGACTTGGGCTAAGCAAGTAGTTTTTTAATCATTTTTTCAAAAATGTCAGAAGCGAATTTGGCTACAGCTGCATCTGAAAGGATTCAAGCTATAGAAGAAGAAATTGCCTATCTTGAAGAAAATATAGCAACCCTGCAAGAAAAAAAATCTTTTTTGCGCCAAGCGTGGAATGAATGTGAAGCTTGTCATCACGCTATGATTCCAGAGTTACGAGCAATAGATACAGAAATTGCGGAACTACTACGAAAAAAACAGCAGCTAGAAATACAACGAAGATCTCTTTTTGAATAGTTCTGGGTTTATAAAAAGGGGCTGATTTAGCCTAGGTTATTTGCTTTGGTACAATGACCTGCATATGACCAACCCAATTCTTCTCAACAACAATAAAACCATCCCCGCCCTTGGACTTGGCACCTGGAGATCAGAACCTGGCAAAGTCAAAGCAGCCGTCCAAACAGCGCTCAATGCAGGGTATCGTCATATAGATTGCGCTGCAATTTACATGAACGAGCCAGAAATTGGAGAAGTCTTTTCAACCACTTTTTCTGATGACAAAATTCTCCGAGAAGAGGTATTTATCACCAGCAAGTTATGGAATAGCGAGCATCATCCTGATGCAGTTGAGAAAGCATGTAGAAAAACTCTAGCTGATCTGCAGTTGGAATATCTTGATCTCTACCTTATCCACTGGGGAATTGCTTTCAAACCAAGTGAGCAGAAAGAGCTGCTCGACGAAAATGGCATGATTATGACTATTCCTGTTTCTATCCAAGAAACCTGGCGCGCGATGGAGAATCTGGTAGAAAAAGGCTTGGTAAACTCGATTGGAGTGGCCAACTTCACCACCATGATGTTGTTTGATCTACTCACTTATGCAAAAATTCAACCCGCGATGAATCAAGTGGAGATTCATCCCTACAATGCCCAGCCAGAGTTGATCAATTTTTGTCATAGCAACAGCGTTGCAGTGACGGCCTACTCACCACTGGGATCATTTGGTGCTGAGCATAATCGACCAATTAGTGACAAAACCATACTTTCGCTTGCAAAAGCGCATCAGAAATCGCCAGCACAAGTCCTGATTCGCTGGTCGCTGCAGCGCGGACTTGTCGTGATTCCTAAGTCGACAAATCCAGACCGAATCGTAGAAAATGCCAAAGTTTTTGATTTCGAGCTGAGCGATGATGAAATGATGCAAATAAACAAACTAAACAAGAACTATCGATTTGTTGATCCAAGCAAGCGGTGGGGGTTGGGGTACTTTAATTAACCACGAAGCTAATACAGAAAACAGGCATCGTATATGACGCTATTGAGCAAGTCCCATTCAAACCTATGTTATACTACTCGAAGTAATTCGCGAGGATTGTAAACTGTTGAGGATTCAAGAGAGATGACAGACAAGAAACGAGCTGTCTTTTCTCCAGAATACTTACAGCACACTCCCCGCACTTAGTTATAAAGGAACATAGCATGGCGTATCCAGACTATTCCAATACGTATAAAACAACTGTCTCGCTTGGAGACAAAGTGATTTCAGTCGAGATCGGCAAATTCTCAGAGCAAGTCTCTGGGGCGGTTATCACCCGCTTGGGTGATACCGTAGTGCATACCACTGTTGCGCTCGGTCGCAAAGTAAACCTTGGGTACTTTCCACTCTCTGTAGAGTTTGCAGAAAAGCTCTATTCAGCAGGTATCATCAAAGGTTCTCGCTGGGTCAAGCGCGATGGCCGCCCACTTGACGATACGATTCTCAAGGCACGTGTAATCGATCGCTCCCTTCGTCCATTATTCCCCGACGGCATTACCAATGAAGTACAAGTCATCTCGACTGTTTTTTCCTATGACGGTATTAATGAGCCAGATATGCTTGGCCTTCTTGGTAGTACGATTGGTCTCGCGATTTCTTCGATTCCATTTAATGGTCCACTCGCTGGCACTCGTGTCGGCTACAACAAAGAGACCAAAGAGTATGTTTTCAATCCGACTCAAGAAGAGCAAGTAAACAGTGATCTAGATTTGATTGTTTCTGGTACCGGCGATGCTATTGTCATGGTTGAAGCAGGAGCTAATGAAGTTTCTGAAGCAGTCATTCTCGAGGGAATGCTCAAGGCACAGGTAGAACTTGGCAAAGCCTGTAAGAAAATTGCTGCAATTGCTAAAGAAATTGGTCGCGAAAAACAAGAGTTGATCACCGTAGATGATGTAGCTGTTGCTCGCAAAAAAGAGCTTGTTGCTCATATCGAGAAAGAATATGCTGATGAAGCAAAAGTAGTTGTGGCCAAAGACGCCAAACTTGAACCATCAGGGTTTGCTGAATTAGTGTCGCAGATTGTCGAGAAGCAACCAGAAAGTGAAGAACCATTCTCTGAAGGAGAAGTCAGTGCTGCGTTGTCGTCTATTACCAAACAAATTGCACGCGATATGATTATCAATGACAAAATTCGTCCTGATGGTCGCAAGACAGATGAGATTCGTCCAATTTGGTGTGAGGTTGACGTTTTCCCACGTACCCATGGCAGTGCTATGTTCAAGCGTGGCGCAACTCAAGCGGTGACCATTACCACCCTGGGTGCTCCAAGTTTGGGACAACTCATCGAGAGCATTGAAGGCGAAGAGACTCGTCACTACATGCACCACTACAACATGCCTCCGTATGCATCTGGCGAAGCAGGACGATTTGGTTTTCCCAAACGTAGAGAAATTGGACACGGAGCTCTCGCAGAGCGCGCGTTACTCCCTATGATTCCAACTCAAGAAGAATTTCCCTACGCGATTCACGTTGTGTCTGAGATCATGAGTTCTAATGGTTCAACTTCCCAGGCTTCGGTTTGTGGTTCTACTCTATCTCTGATGGCTGCAGGAGTGCCACTTAAAAGACCTGTAGCAGGAATTGCTATGGGCCTCATGAGTGATGGCAAAACATATGTAGTACTCTCCGATATCCAAGGTCTTGAAGATCATGTCGGCGATATGGACTTCAAAGTCTCTGGTACTTCTGAGGGTATTACGGCCATTCAGATGGATATCAAGCTGACAGGCATTCCGCGCGAAATCCTCGAGCAAGCACTTGAACAAGCACTCAAAGGTCGTCTGCACATTTTGGGAGAGATGAGTAAGTGTCTTGATGCACCAAGAACAGAGCTTTCTGAGTACGCGCCAAAGATTGAACAGATCACCATTCCTGGTGACAGGATTGGTGAGATGATCGGTCCTGGCGGCAAGATCATTAAGGCTCTAATTGAAAGGACTGGCGCCCAGATTGACGTTGATGAGGATAAAGAAAGACAGGTTGGTTTAGTCTCGATCTCTTCGCCAGATCAGGCAGCTATAACTGCAGCTAAGACAGCAATAGAAAACATGTTCCGTGAAATTCACGAGAATGATGAGTTTGATGGCACTGTCACCAGAGTCGAGGATTATGGTTGTTTTGTGGAGTTTTTGCCAGGGCGAGAAGGCTTAGTTCATGTCTCTGCTATGAGTACAGAGTTTGTCCCAGATGCACATGAAAAAGTGTCGATTGGCGACGAGCTCCATGTTCGTGTTTCTGAGATCAAAGAGGACGGCAAGATTGGTCTTTCACTTTTGACAGCAGAAGAACAAGCAGCTGCTCGTTCCAACCGACCACAAGGTAGACCGCCATTCCGCGGTGGTCGTGGCGGTGGGGATCGACGGGGTGGTGGTGGCCGTGGGCCACGCGATCGTTTTGATCGTCGCTAGGGTATACTGAATGGATGACACTCGATGCTTTGCGAGATAAATCTGGCTATTCATTGATTAGCTTAGCAGATCCACTGACTGTAGCAGAACACGCAGGTCTGTTACTTCGGGACCCAGAACAAGAAGCGCAAGTTGCCGAGCTTATTTCGGAGGCAAGCGCTATCCTAGCACCTCATGCTACTGGCGTTTGTATAGCCCCTGATGTTGGTTTTTCTGCAGTGACTGATTTGCCCAAAAATGCTGGCGTAGTTTTTGAACTTTCTGATATGTTGCGAGCCAAAGATCCTCTGACTGTGCCGGTTTTGGCGCAGTCGTGGGGAATCGAGCAGACGCGCAATAATTACGGTGTGGCCAAGCTTGAGCTCTACTACAATCCCCAAGAAGAAGAGGCTCGGTCAAAGAAGCAAATGGTAGTTGAGCTGGCTGACTACTGCCGACACGAAGGTATTGCTTTTATTATTGATCTCGTTTTATACCTCGAGACAGCCAAAGAAAAGTACCAAGCGCAATTTCTCGAGCTGCAACTCGATGCCATTGCAGAGTTACAAGAGTACTGCGATTTATTTATGCTCGAGTATCCAATCGATCCGTTATCTGCAGTCACTTTGACTGCGGGTCTTGATGTACCTTGGATTGTCTCGGGTCGGGGGGTGGCGTATGAAGTCTTTAAAGAACAGGTGCGAGCATCGTTTGAAAGTGGTGCTCAAGGATATGTGATTGGCTCGCAATTACTGCCTGCAGAAACACCCAACGAACAGCGATCACCAGAGCGAGTAGCGGACTTTTTTGCGACAACTGCAAGAGATCGAGTGATTGAGTTGGAGCGGATAAGCAAAGAAATTATGCTATAGTGCAGTTATATGCATACACTACCCTCACTCCCATTTGAGTACACAGCTCTAGAGCCGCACATCGATGCGCAGACGATGGAGATCCATCACACCAAACATCATCAGGCTTATATAGATAAGCTGAATGCCGCGCTTGAAACACATGAGGGTCTTCAAGCGCTTTCGGTAGAAGAATTACTTGGTAAGTTGTCTTCGCTACCAGAGGAGATCAAAATGGCTATCCGCAATCATGGCGGTGGTCACGCCAATCACTCACTGTTTTGGAGCATTCTTGGTGTCGGTACAACCGAAGCACAAGCACCTTCTTTGTCTGCAAAATTGACTGAGACGTTTGGCAGTATTGAGAAATTTAAAGAAGCGTTCGCCTCAGCAGCTGCCGGACAATTTGGTTCTGGTTGGGCTTGGCTGGTTCTCAAGACAGATGCTTCGCTCGCTGTTTCAAGTACGCCAAACCAAGATTCACCACTGCTGCAAGCAGAGCAGCCGATCATTGGGCTTGATGTTTGGGAGCATGCCTATTATCTCAAGTATCAAAACAAGCGACCAGACTACATTCAAGCCTTTTGGCAGGTGCTTGATTGGTCTCAGGTTGAAGCTCGGTACGTTGCAATGGTACAGTAATCTGTCATGCGACAGATTATTCTTGACGTAGAAACCAAAAAGATTTTTGATGACGTTGGTGGATTCTTTCCCGATCGCCTTGGCATTTCATTTGTTGGTGTTTGTTTGCGCGACGGGACCTCGGGCAAAGGTGAGATGCGTAGTTTTTTCGAAGCTGATTTGCCAGAACTTTTTCCATTGCTCGAGCAAGCAGATGTGGTGATTGGTTTCAACATTGATGGATTTGATATGCAAACCATGGTGCCCTATTACAAAGGTGATATCACGCAAATTCCAACGCTTGACTTACTCACTTGTATAAAAAAAAGTGCTGGTCACAGAATTAGTTTGGATGCAGTAGCACAATCAACACTCGGCATTGGCAAAACAGGCAACGGACTCGACGCAGTCAAGTACTACAACTCCGGAAACTACGATGCACTAGAGAAGTATTGTTTGCAAGACGTGGCGGTAACGCGAGACGTCTACGATTATGGGCGGACCAAAGGAGTAGTGAAGTTTCGCAATAAATGGAACCGCATGATCGACTGTCCGGTAGATTTTAGTTTTACTCCCAAAAAACAAGCGGGGGTGCAGATGAGTTTGTTGTAAAAAATAAGATCTTATTTAATCGTCCATACATTTTGACACACTTGCTTGTAATTTTGCCGTATGTAATCTGCAAAAAAGAATCTGTAGTCAGTTTCGTTAGTTGGTGGAAGATAAATTAATTGATTCGAATCAGATTCAATCTTTGTCTTGATTGCTAAGCGAATTTTATCAGTTGGCTCAAACCAAGGTAGATAATAAAAATACTTGGTTTCTAGGAGTGTGTCAGATAAGTAATAGAGAAAGGTATCTCCGTCAAGAACAAGTAACTTTTGATTATTTTTTTTGCATTGCCTAATTTGATTTGAAATTTCAACCTGATATGACGATATAACCGGAGGCTTTTCTTGCAAAAAGAGAAGGTAGTGTTCCAAGGCAAAAAACATCAGTGGAATTGAGAGCACAGCAATTACAACTTTACTGATCTTACTAATATTTTTTTGGAGCATCACCGTTGTGTTGAGAATAAGGAGAGTGACTACAAATGGTCCAAGGTGAAAAATTTCGTTACTACGAAATCTAGCAAAGATCATCAGTAGCAAAGCAGGCAACAACAGTTTGGGCCGTAATTGTATAATCCAGAAAGTGCTAGATATAAATAGTAGAAACAGAGCTATATCAATGGTTGTGTTCTTTGTAAAGTAATCCAAAACAATAGTTTTAAGGTATATTACAAAGTTTTGCCAGCTTCCACCAATCAAGCTATCAGGGCTATGGAGGAACGCAATCAAAAAAGTTTTAGAAGAGAGAAAAAAAGTTTCTGAGGAACGATGCAAAAAGAAGTAAAATTGTTGGAAAATTCTGCCCAGAATTCCATATTGGATTTCAAAGTCGTTATGAGCTAGCCGAAATGGTAGGTAGAACTTTTGGTTGTAAGTAATGACTGACTAGTAGAAATCTGCAAGTGCCGCATTAACAAAAAAGTAAAGTGGAAAGACACAAGTAAGGACAAGCATCCAGCCAGCTTCCTTTTTTACTTTCAGCACCGTCTTGAGTGCACCAAAATCATGAATTTGTTTATAAGCTAGCGACACCGCAATCACTAGGTACATAAATACTGAAGCTAAACTACTCAATATTGAAAAATAAGCTGCTACTAAAAATACTTTTATGACAACCTCAATCGAAGGCGATTTATAAAGTAACCAACTAATTATCACAAACAGCGTTATTGCTAAACTCTGAACAATAATAGTATCTGCCAAAAGCATGTGTAGATGAAAGATTGGAGAAAGTATTCCTACAGAAAGCATATATGCATAGACGCTTGGCCTGAGATTTTTATGTGTCAAAAATAAGATGAGAAACCAACTTAAAACATGAAGCAAATAAAGTACCATCCTAGAGACAATAAGCCCATTTCCTGGTGAGAGAAATTCTGCGAGTCCGGCGATAAAGAAAGGTAGCGGCGCATGGTGAAAGAAAAAGTCTTTGTATGGCACTAGTCCTTTGAGAATAAGCCACCCAGCAGTAATGTTTTCTTGCTCGTCACCAAACATACCGAACCAGGAAACTATAAAAAGCGCAATTGATGAACTGGCTAAAATCAGATAGTCTTTTAGAGAATATGTCATTGTGCTCACGATAAAGAGGTAAAATTAGTTTGCACTCGACTTACTGTTATATCATATGGCCAACCTCCAACAATACTCCGCCAAAATTTGTTACACCGCGGCAGGGATGCTGATTCATCAAGATAAAACACTGCTCATTCATCACAAAAAACTAAACTTGTGGCTCTGTCCTGGTGGGCATATAGAAGATGGCGAACTGCCACACCAAGCGGCAGAGCGTGAATTCAAAGAAGAGACTGGTGTAGCTGTCGTAGCATACGATCCTTTTTATACCAGAAATTCAAAGATGACAGAGTATGTTCCGTCCCCAGTGGAAACTAATCTACACTGGATCAGCGAGCAAAACTATCTCGAGCGCAGCAAAGATCCCATTGCATATGCCAAAGCACCAACTCGGATGAAGGGTTGCGAACAACATGTTGGATTTTTGTATTTAGTACGAGCCACAGGCTTGCTAGACTTGCAGCCACAAGAAGACGAGGTGCTGCAAGTACGTTGGGTTTCGCAAGCAGAAATCAAGAATTTTGACTTAACAGACGATATGCAGGCGCAGTTGCGGCACGGTTTTGCATTAGCAGAAGGGTCCTCATAATATGAAGCGAGTACTTTTTGCTTTAGTGCTGTCTACATTTTTTATTTTGGTTCAACCAGTTCAAGCCTCAGAAGACATCCCTCACTATACAGTTATTATCAACCAAGTGCGTGGCCGAGAATGTTGTGATATCGGTAGTTTGGAGGCGTTTGAAAATCAACAAATTGCTTTGCAAGAGCGAGCATTGCCTGCAACATTTTCGATACGATATGATGTGCTGCGTGATCCAGCATTTGTTGCTGCAATCAAAAGATATCCTGATTTTGAATACGCCGCTTTGTTAGAAATTACCCCTTCACTTGCTGCCGCTGCAGAAGTAGCGTATCGCGGTACAGATGCCAATTGGTTCGAGGCGCAACATGTATTTTTGGTGGGTTACAGCGAAGGTGAGCGAATGGCTCTGATAGATGCGTATATGGCAGAGTTCAAGGAAGTTTTTGGTTCCTACCCAAAGACTACCAATGCTTGGATGATTGACCCAATTTCTCTTAGAGCGCATTTCAAAACCTCTTGAGAATTTTGGTATGATGGATGTCTATGTACATCCTGTCCGATCAGCAATGGGAGTTGCTCCACCCATTGCTTCCCAAACAACGGTTTAAAAAAGGTGGTCGCCCACGAGCAGACGATCGAAAAACAGTGGAAGGCATTTTGTGGGTGCTCAAGACTGGCGCACAGTGGGGACAGTTGCCAAAAAGCTATGGATCACCTGTGACGTGTTGGCGAAGACTGCATCAGTGGCAAGAAGAAGGAGTTTGGGATCGCATGTGGAAGAAGTTACTCAAGAGTTTGAACCAAGAAGAAAAACTAGATTGGGCCATGGCATTCCTCGATGGCAGCTTTGCACCTGCTAAAAAAGGGGACTTGGTGTGGGCAAAACCAAAAAAGGTAAAGGGACGAAATGGATGATGGTCGTCGATGGGAATGGTATTCCTCTTGCGGCACACATCTGTTCAGCACAACCTGCAGAAGTCAAACTTGCACTCACGGTGATCGACAAGATTCACGTTGGGACAGCAACAAAACCACAGACCCGAGCCAAGAAACTGGTTGCTGATCGTGGATACGATGCCAAGTGGCTCAGAGAAGAACTTCGTAAACGCAGTATGCAACCCAAGATCCCATATAAACGGAGACGAGACCAGGTACATGCCAGAAAAATGACCATACAACTCAAAGAGGACTACGGCAAACGGTGGAAAGTGGAACGAACATTCGCTTGGCTAGGCAACTATAGACGGTTACTCGTGCGCTGGGAACACCATCTGTCCATCTACACTGCGTTCTTCACATTTGCCTGCATTTTAATTTGCTTGGGGAGGTTTTGAAATGCGCTCTATATAGTCCAGATAATTTAGCATATTTTTCTGGTGTCGAGTGAAGGACTCATTTAATCCCGACAAATAAAGTGCAGTAGGGAAACCATTAAACAAAACTGTATCATTTTTCCCTTTTTACTCATTCTGCACCATCTGGGACGATGTTCGAAGCTATTTGACCTCAAGCATAGACCCTAAAGATAAATCTGAATTACCTGCTGTTATTATTGTAATGGGAAACTAATTATTTGCTTTGTGCCAGTTTCAGCGTTGAAAATAGAAAAGGAAGAATTTTCTGGGTTGTAGTAGGGTTGCTCTACAATTAGAACTCTATGATTATCTAACCAAGTAACACATCTGCTGTATTGCTCGCCAGTTGCTATATGAGTCCCATCTGGTATTTTGAAAATATAATAACCACTATAGCCAGATGTGGAAACCTGAAAACAACCATACCTTTCTTGATAAGAAATCATTGGTGTTCCAATGTAATCATATGCTGGCATTGTAAAAGTGTATGATTCATCATCTCTTTTTGTATAATCATAAAAATGAAGAGATAACCTAATGGTTTCTATATTTCGTTCAAAATCTTGCTTTAGTGATTCAACAGAGGTAGAGCCTTCTTTGCGGGGATATGAATCGGAAGGAAAATTGTACTCTTCAATTGTAGCTTGCCGTTGATTTGTTGGTATTGGGGTTTGAGTAATTTGATTATCCTGATTGATAACGGGATGAGGGGGGAATGGCGGTGGGAACATATAAGAAGTATTTTCACTAATTACAGAGTTGGCGAGTACTATGAGAAACAGTAAGGCATTTAACAACAAAGATAGCACCGTCACAATCTTCAATTTGGATTTAAATAAATTTACATTCATGGTTGTTATTAATTATTAATCGGTGCCGAAGAGAGGACTCGAACCTCCACGGGGAAATCCCCACACGCTCCTGAAGCGTGCGCGTCTACCAGTTCCGCCACATCGGCACGTCTGCAGAGCAGATTGTACCATTATTGGGAAAACTTTTGCTTGAAGGCCTCGATAACAAGATCTCTCGATCGCGCGACAGAAAAATATGTTGTGTTGAGCGTGAGATCAAACACATTTCTGCGCTTATTGTCTGTCACAAAATACTGTTTCACAAATTCTTCTCGCTCAGTCTCTACCTTTGCAATTGTGTCTCGAGCTTGCTGGTAGTTGAAGCCTTCATACTCCATTGCTCTGCGCACCCGAACAGGGTAGGGGGCGGTAATGTTGACATGCAAACCTTTGGCTTGCGGAGTAAAACTATTTGCACCACGACCCAAAATAACCGTATTGCCCTTGCAAGCATACGTCACAACTACCTTCATCATTTCAGAGATAAACACCATATCACTGACATACTCTACATTGAGTACCGAGTGAACGATATCATCGACACGAGAGCGACTCTTTTCGTCGAGCTCTTTGATGATTGCCTTGCGTTTCTTGGTTGACTGCGCAATCTCATCAATAATCTGTTGATCAACAAATTCAAAACCCAGTTTCTCTGCCACAGCCATAGCGATCGGCTTGCCACCACTACCAGGATCGCGCGCGATCGTTATGAATGGATGAGGAAATGCATCATCGGAGGAGATAAGGCTATTCATCTCTTTTTTAAGCTGAAATAGCCGAAGGGCTTTGTTTACCAACTGGGTATAGGTACGTGCCATGCTTGTCGGCCATTATACATCCGGATGGTATAATTTGCACTTGCGCACCTGTAGCTCAATTGGATAGAGCGTCTGTCTTCGGAACAGAAGGTTGTGGGTTCGATTCCCGCCGGGTGCACGTGTGGGCCAGTAGCTCAGTTGGTTAGAGCAATTGCCTCTTAAGCAATGTGTCCTGGGTTCGAGTCCCAGCTGGCTCACCATTTGGTTTTCGCTCATAGCATAATCGTCTTTTAGCGCGACAAATGGTGCTAATTTAGGTGTTCCAG
>Ga0210043_1001152_pt1 | contig 23983 bp, 39 predicted proteins | sample CryGeymet201501t_FD_183990 | JGI IMG/M metagenome (GOLD analysis project Ga0210043, IMG submission 183990) | Groundwater microbial communities from Crystal Geyser aquifers in Utah, USA - Crystal Geyser metaG 2015-01t (SPAdes) (version 2) | ecosystem: Environmental > Aquatic > Deep subsurface >... | reverse complement strand
GAACACTGGGTATAAATCAGCAGCGTCGAACACTGGGGATCAATCAGCAGCGTCGAACACTGGGTATAAATCAGCAGCGTCGAACACTGGGGATCAATCAGCAGCGTCGAACACTGGGAATTACTCAGCAGCGTCGAACACTGGGAATTACTCAGCAGCGTCGAACACTGGGGATCAATCAGCAGCGTCGAACACTGGGAATTACTCAGCAGCGTCGAACACTGGGGATCAATCAGCAGCGTCGAACACTGGGGATCAATCAGCAGCGTCGAACACTGGGAATTACTCAGCAGCGTCGAACACTGGGGATCAATCAGCAGCGTCGAACACTGGGAATTACTCAGCAGCGTCGAACACTGGGTATCAATCAGCAGCGTCGGTAGATGGCCGGCACTCGGTTGCGATAGCAACAGGATATAAATCTAAAGCGATGGCTAAAGATTTTAGCGCGATAGTGCTCTGCTATCGCGGCGATGAAGGCGAGCTAATTCATATCAGAGCTAGCAAGGTTGGTGAAAACGGTGTTGAGGCTGGCAAATGGTATAAGTTAAACGAAAGCGCTGAATTTATCGAGGTCGAATAATGAGCCACATCACTGATAACGCAGAGCGATTCATGAGGGAGCTAGCGATAGATGGCGAGCTGCCCAGCTTGATCGCTTCAGCGCTCATAAATGACGATTGGAGCAATGTTATCCAGCGCATAAAGCAAAGCGCTGAATGCTTCGTTGAAGAGCTGGAAAGCGAATTGGACGGGCCAGACAACAGCGAACAGCTACTCGATAACAGAGAGCGTGCGATTGATATGAGCGAAAGCTCTGCAGGCATCTACACAATGTACGGCTTAATAAAACTTTAACACGAGCAGCTTAGGAGGCTGGTATGAACGCGAGTGCAAAAGTACAGGAAGATCAACAGGTAACAGGAATAGCAGTATATAACGAGTTCGTTGCCCAGCTTGCTGAGTTGCGGCAACTCAATAGCGAAGTGGTGTTTGATTACGCGACACCGAAGGGCAATAAAGAAGCTCGCAGCCACGTTTATAAATTGCGTCAAACCAAAGCCGCAGTTGATAAAGCGCGGAAGGTCGAGAAGCAAGCAAGCCTGGATTACGGCAAGCGCGTGGACAGTGAAGCGAAAGCAATCGTTGGCGAAATCGAGTCCATGATTGCTATTCACCAGGCCCCGTTGGATGAAATTGAACAACGCGAAAAAGATCGGGTAGCAGCATTGCAGGAACGATTGAACGAGTTGCGCAACGCTTCGATAACAGAAGGTTTTAACGCTGCACAAATCGAAACAGTAATTGATCAAGTTGAGTTAATGCCGATTGATACGAGCTATGCAGAATTTACCGGCGAAGCTGCAACGATCAAAGATGAAACGCTACGTCAGCTACGCGAGAAATACAAAGCGCAAGCACAGCACGAAGCAGAGCAAGCCGAGCTTGCGCGACTACGAAAAGAAGCCGAAGAGCGTGCGCAAAAAGAACGTGAGGAACGCATTGCAAGAGAAGCCGCAGAACAAGCAAAGGCTGAAGCAGAGGCAAAAGCCAAGCAAGAGGCCGACGCAATCGCGCAAGCTCAAGCAGCAGAAAAAGCAGAAGCGGAACGCAAGGCACGCGAAGCCCAGGCCGCTGCGGATCGAAAAGAATTGGAACTAAAGCTACAATCCGAAACTGCTCAACGCGAAAAGCAAGAAGCCGAGAGACGCGCAGAACAGGCAGAGGCCGAAGCTAGACGAAAAGTCGAAGAAGAAAAAGCACGCGACATTGCAGAAGCCGCAGAACGTGAAGCTGATAAAAATCATAAGAAAAAAATCAACAATGATGCTCTGGACGCTCTCATCACTAATGCAGGGCTAGACAGTAAGCAGGCCCGGAATGTTGTTGAAGCAATCGCAAGAGGCACTATACCAGCAATACAAATTTACTATTAAGAGGGCAAGGGCATGGACTTCAAACAACGAACGATTAGACAAGCGCGAGCTGTTCGGAACTATGCCCGCGCTCTGAAAGTTGACATTAACACAGCATTGCAGCGTTGGGTCGACACTGGATGTGCGCAGAGATGGGCCGAGGGGAATTAAAATGGAGCTATCATTTCATAAAATATTAATGATTGAGCAGGCATTGACGCAACACGAGCAGTACCAGCGCGAAGTTGCTGAGCACGCTAATCAAGACTGGTTAATTCAATTTGCAGATGAAACCAAAGCATTACGCGACGAATTCCGAGACGAAATAAAACGGACTTTGAACGTAGCGAAAGGGCAAAAAGCGATTGCAGAACGGGAGCACGCGGCATGAACTGGGACTGGGATGGACTGTTATTCGCTGCGGCCCTAGTGTTCGGCCTAGGCTATTTCTTCACTACGCCGTTCACGTTCGAGAAAAGTTATGGAGAACACAATAATGCAAATCAGAGCGTTCCAGTCCGTCGGGACTTTTACGCGCAATTCGACACGGATTAAAAAACAACACATTAAGGCCCTGCTCTCTCAGTTAAAAAGAGAGGGTGAGGCGCACGCTAAGAAAGGGATTGTTAATCATGAATCAGATTGCACAGAAAGAAGATAATACTATGCCAGCGGCAATAACACCTCAAGATATGCTGGCGATTGCCGTCAGGCAAAACGCTGACCTAGATAAAATTTCAAAACTAATGGACTTGCAGGAGCGTTGGGAAGCATCGGAAGCGAAAAAGCTATACACAAGAGCTATGGCGAACTTTCAATCTAAGCTAGGCCCGATCATCAAAACACGTCAGGGGCATAACTCAAAATACGCGGATATTGATGACATTGCTCAGGCTATTAGGCCAGTGCTAGAGGATGTTGGTCTTTCGTATCGTTTCGATCAACAACAAGAAGGCGAGCAAATTAAAATATCATGCGTTGTAACTCACGTTGCTGGGCATAGCGAAAGCACAATGTTTTGCGCTGGCATAGATAATTCAGGTGGTAAAAACCTGATACAAGCAATGGCGTCAACGGTTACCTATTTACGACGGTACACGTTAACAGGTGCTTTAGGTATTACTACCGGGCAGGATGATAACGACGGTGGAAAACCATCTGTTCAGGTTGATGAGCTGTTAAAGTATAACGCGGTTGTAAGAGACGAAATATTCTCAGTATGTGCTGTAAAGCAGGCGTTGTTAGATGAGGACTACGCAACTGCAAAAGAAGCGTGGACAGAAGTCGATAACGAAATTAAAAAGGCTTTATGGAGAGCACCGACGAAAGGTGGAATCTTCACTACAAAAGAAATCGCACAAATGAAATCAAATGAATGGAGCGCAGCGTAATGTCAAAGAAATATGATGTAGTAGCAACACTCGGAACATACGAAAAGAACGGTGAAAAAAAATACGTGACACGTAACGTAGGCGCAGTGATTAGCACGCAGCACGGCTTTCGATTAAAACTGGACGCAAGTTTTAATCCAGCTGGATGCGTTAGAACTGAGGACGGTTCTGTGTGGCTTGCACTATTCGAGCCGAAAGAGCGCGAAGCACCACAACCACAACGGCAAGCGCCTCAACAGGCTCAAACGGGCGGCTATGACGATTTCTCGGATGATATCCCATTTTAACGATTACAACACGTTTACGCTATTTAGGAGATAACAGTGAGCGAGTTTACACAAGGCGTTTCAAGCGATGGTGCTGCGATACTGCGAGATGGTAGCCCGTTAACCATAGAGCAGGTTATCACAGCGCTATATAGAGCTGAAGCTGTAGCAAAGAATGGTCACAAAAAACTTGATGCATTTAATGAAATCAACGCACTTTGCTGGAATGCTAAAGGCAGTGGCAAGACGGAAATACCCGTCAATCAAGTGCTGGCGATTTTGGAAAACTACTGCGATTAAACGCTATTAGGAGATAACTGTGGACGAGCTAACAACAGAAATTACATTTTTCCAAGCTTCAGAAATTCCAAACCCTGAAGATCAGGACGCCGATTTTTTATTACTGAATCCTTGCGATGGGTACCATTTAGCAACCGCGTTGTTTGTTGATGGTGAATTCAACGGCTTTTATCCGTGGGGAATGGAAGAGGAATATTTGCCCGACGAATTTTATATAGCCTGGGCAAAGTTGCCGGATAGTGTTCGCGAAGTGACGCCGGTATTTAAACATGATTAAACTCTATTTAGGAGAGATATGATGGGCAGAGAAATAAGGCGCGTGCCTCCAAACTGGGAGCACCCTAAGCGCGAAAATGGATCATATCAACCACTGTATGATGAGTCAGCTATAAATAGTTTTAATGAATGGGTAAGTGAATACCATAAATTCATAACTGATGAACTCGAAAGTGTCGCATTAGAGCAAGGTTATGATGTGAACAACCCCTATGCTGCATTTTGTGACTGGGCTGGCGGCCCTCCTGACCACGAATACTATAGACCTAACTGGAAAGAAGAAAGTGCTACTTGGTGGCAGGTATACGAAACAGTAACTGAAGGGACGCCAGTGTCTCCCCCGTTCGAGACGCCAGAAGAATTAATTAATTATCTAGTGGAGCATGGAGATTTTTGGGATCATAAAAGGCGCAAAGAAGGGCGTTGCATGGGGCGGTGTGATCCGTGGGCTAGAGCAAATGCAGAAAAATTCGTCCTCGGTGCTGGTTGGGCTCCATCTTTCGTTGCCGTTGGTGGAGAGATGAAAACCGGTGTTGAGCTCATGGCAGAGACTTCAAATGATTAAACGCCTCTTACTCTGCTCTCTAGTAGCAACATTCGCAGCGCTGTGCATGTATAGCGTAACGCCTCAAGTTATGTGCATGGCAGGGGTGGCGGCGTTTTTCGTGGCGGTCGGGTTAACTAAGAGGGTTCAAAATGATTAGCGAAAAGCAGAAAGAATTACTCCAGCACATGCTAGGCGCTGATAGCAGATACATGAAAAAGGTATGGGGTTCAGGAACCTTTTTTGTGCTAACGAAGGGCATCAAGATCTTCCAGAGTTGCGCGAAATGGAAAGGCTTGGCTTAGTTAGATCGTATGAAAAATTTAGCAACGTTTTCTTCTCAACAACGAAAGAAGGCGCTTTGGCTATCGGGTTTAAGTCGTACCAATTACGAAAAACCAATTTAGCCGAATAACCGGCTAGTCCGGTTCATTGGGTTGTTATATTTCTTGGAGATGCAATGAAGGACAAAGCGAAGCGAGACAAGGCAACTATTGATGCGTTGAGTGGTGACTTAGAACGAACCACCAAGGATTATTTTAAGTACCAAGAAATCGCAGCAAAGCTTCTTAAGATCGCGTTAGATAATGGGGCGGAAAAAAGTGATGTATTTGAAATTATAGAAGACAGCCACTTCTTAAGAAAGAGGTTGTGAAGCATGCAAATATAACCCGGCAATAACCGGCTAGTCCGGTTCATTGGGTGTTATACGGCATTTTAACTAAGAGGGAAACGATATGGCAAAGTTTAGAAAGAAACCCGTAGAGATTGAAGCAAGGCAATACCTTAATGACGAAAGCAGTTATGAGGTACTGCATTGGATAAACGAAGGACAGCACGCAAATGGTAGTAAACAGTGTAAAAGTGGATCAATTGCGAGTGGTGGCAATAAAAAACACTGCTCGTGCGATGTTTGTTTTTAAGGGGTGATTTATGAATATTAAATGGATAAAAGTTTCCGATTCATTGCCTGATCCGATTGTAAAATATTTACATGTGATAACGTATTCTCCTAATTACGGGTTCGTATCAACATCATATTATGATAGAGATAGAAACCTGTTTATGAGCGCCCCGGGCGGTTTTAACTCGGAGCCTGAGACAGCCATCACGCATTGGGCATATCTGCCCGGCAAACCAACAGAATACGATTTATGAGAATCGAAAAGCAAGGCACAGAACAGCGGCTAGTAGATTCGGTTGAAATAACAAAACGAGAAACACTAGAGCGCGTAACCACATAGGTGCTAGAACTCGGCCTTGCAACTGGACACGCGGATACTCTAGACGATTTACTCAGCGAAGCCGGTGCGCAGATTAGGGAATTAATAGATCAGGTTAACGAGTATTGATGGTGACTCATGAACATTACAAAGCACGCAATGGTCAGGTGGAATGAAAGATTTAATGGGATGAATATCGAAGAAACATACAAAGAGGCAAGGCACAAACTCGGCGTAAAGATGAGAAAGAAAGTTAGATTAATGTGTCCTGCACATTCGGGTTTTTGTGGAGCAACATATAACGGTAGGTACCTCCGAAAAACGAAAGACGGAATAGTTTTTGTTATCGGTGAACCTGAGACAATAATAACAGTTATGGATTTTAGGAATTAAAAAATGATAAGTAGCGACGAATACCAAGAGCTAACCGAATATGTGCACGCTGAAGGAACAGAGATAGGTGAGTATCTTTGCAGCTTATTATGCCTTAGCGATTTCAATGAAGATCACGGAATGAGTACAAAATTTAGAGAGGCGATAAGTGTAGAGCTTAGCTGCTGGCTCACAAAATTCAGAATTGAATATGAGCTAAAAACAGTGGTAACACCTCAGCCGGATAGAGTGCATAAAGAGCTGATTTGGATTGGCGATGAAGAATAGAGAGAGGCGAGAATGATTGAGGCGATTATCTATATCACAATTTGCATTGTAATATTCGTTGCTAGTTTCAAAGCTACCCATTTTGCAGTGAGAAAGTTGTGGGGCGTTCACATATATACGGTAGGTAAAGATGGCACCGAATATCACTACCGCATTAAGAATAAGCAAATAGTTAAAGAGTGGCGAAAATGAGCACAGTATTTGGAATCATAGAAAGATTGATTATTGAGGATGAACCTAATGAAGATGGCTGGCTTGAAATAGTTATGGCTGTAATGTCCCCTGACTCTGAGCACACTGTTGATTATTTGGATAAGGAGGATGCCGTTAAATTGATTGCGCATCTCAGCAAGGTTTTCAGTATTGATTTGAGCGATATAGAGTAATGAGCACAGTTAAGGTGGCCGCTACTACCCCGCGAGAATTGACGATACTAAGTGCTAAACCTGGCGCTTTTTGCTATCCTCTCGCGCCTTCACAGCCTCCGCCCTTGCTGCTGCAATCTGATCGTTAGACGCAGTAGCATCGGCAATCGCATCAGCTAGCGTTTTACCCAATCTGGCCCCACATATTTCATCGACGCGAGCGTAATGTGCGGCAAGCTCTTGCTCTGTCGGGTTCTTTGCGTCTTGCGCTACGTCGCCCAACCCTACACAGAACACATCACCTACAATTTGTTCTCTAGTTGTACCGTCCGCGAGTTCTAAAATTTCAACGCGCTCGACTTCGATATTTACGCCTTTTGGCTTTATTTGTATTGATTTAAATCTTTCTGTAATCATGATTTTTACACCGGATAAGATAGAGAAATACGTATTAAGTTATTAGCCACAGTTGATAGAGCCGACCACTGAAGGCTTGTTCTATCGGTTGCCGATTTGCACACAAATAAAGTAGCGTAACTGCTCCCATCAATTAAATCGGCAACCACATAAGAATCAGCCGTATGTGCTGATATTTCGCACACTACACTTGAGCCATTGTTAGCGCCTATGGTGTCAATGGCCACTGGCAGAGACACCCGCACATCACCAGACCAGCTACCGAGATCAGTAAACCGCGCAACTATATCAACAAACACCCGGTTTCCGTTTCTACTCCATTCCGCACTATCAATAGATAGCGCTAGGGTTCCAGCACTACCCGCGCTGCCCGTCCAAGTTGCTGAGTATGATGCAGCCGCCGAATAATTCGCCAAAACATTCGTGCCAGCGTCGAAACTTATTGATGTTGCTTCTACCGCATCAAACGCTGGCGAACCGCCTGTTAAATTGCCGTGCTGCGCCGAGGTGAGGTGATAATATTCACCCGAAGTGCCGCCTTGCAGACTCGTTGTGTTGTTGTGCGCTAGCGTCGATCCTGTCAGTGTCGCGACTACGGTACCGCCCGTTATGTCTACAGCGTTTTTATTCTGTAGCGCCATGTCTCCTAAATTGCCGGTTGTGCCTATTCGAGTATTTAATGATTGCACTTCAACGCAATCATTTAAATCACCGCCAACATTGCGCCAACCCGCAGTTCCGACCATCACATGATATCGCCACTCAATAGTGCCACTAGCGTGCGTAGCTGTTATTTTATAAACGCCGGGTAACGCGTAAACCTCGAAGAATCCGTTGCTGTCTGCATTAACCGGATTGGCAACAGCAAGCGATAAATTATAATCACTGTAAAGACTAACAAGGCCGCCAGCTGGCTGGCCGTACAATGTCGATTCAGAACGAATTGCGACTGATGCGCCGGCTAGTACATTTCCAGCACTATCAACAACCGTTCTACTGATTACGCCCGCGCCTGATGTTGGCATATCAAACCGCCCTACTTAAATGTTTGTAAATATTTCTGCCGTAATCCATGGGATCGTTTTCCGTAGCAGTAAACGGGATAACTCCAAGCACCGGGTGATTAAGCATGCAATTAATAGTTGTTTCATTTATCCGAATAGGATCGCTAACAAGTTGAGTCCAGCGTATTATTTCAGGTTCTGGTTTCGGCGGCGCGGGTATCTTGTCGGCCATATTACGCTCAAGGATCGCCTTCTTAGTTTTGTTGCTGCCTATGTACTTCATTATGCAATTCTCCACCAGAGTGTTGACGCACGCTCCACGCTACTGCCTGCTGAAACTGACAGCCCCATGCACTTCCAAGTTCCACTTTGAGCTGAACCACCCCCGCTAGGTGCACCGGCATCAATAGGCTTAAGTGACGAGCCTGCTATGTTGCTGCCGAACGTCACACCAGTGAAACTCGTGTCTGTCGCAAACATATAAGTGCCAATACCCCCCGCCCCTGCCGTCAAGTAAAGCGTTACGAGCCACGACAGTTCACTAGCAGTTGACGCTAGTTTAGCCGCCGTCACACTAGCCGTGTCATAGGCTGCTGTTTGAATTTTTGGAGCACCGCTCGATCCTTCAGCCATCGCGCTGATGTTATCTTTAATCGCAATTATATCTATTGATCGAATAGGATCGCCTGGAGCTAAATTACTATCTGATACTGTTGTCCACGCTGTCATCTCAAAACCTCTTATTGCATCGGGTAGCCGGGTGAATTATCGGAGGGTACGTCTCCGCTCGTATCGGTGTACCACGCGCCGTTATCCTTTTCTGCATCGGTAGCGCTATCCCAATCGTTAGCCGTTGATTCCATGTAGTGACCGTAATCACCTACGCCGCCGAACTCAAATTGCTGAAGCTCGTATGAAACAGAGTGCCCAGGATCTTTTTCAACGGCGGATATTATTTGCCAATAGTTCTGAACAGTTGCCCCTGTAAAATCCTGGTCGGCGGCGGTAGTTATTCGCACCACGTCACCAGTCCAGTCATCGCGGTCTTTTGCATCAACACTGACTTTTAAGTAGCGCGGTTCATCGCGGTAACGAGACAAAAGACGCACGGCAACCTGGAACGCCAGCGCATTACTGGAAAGCCAGCGTGAGTAAATTATTCTTGTTTTTGCCTCGCCGTATTGTGTCTCTGCTAGAGAGTCAACGCGCGCGGTAACGCCCGACCAATTTCCTGTCTCATCGTCTTTGCGTGTCGCGTCATACTTTCCGTAGTAGATGAACAATCTGCTGATTCGTTGTGAAGGGTCGGATTTGATGTTGGTGCTGTTACGAATGATATTAAAATCATCAGACCATTCTGAAGGAGTATCGGTAGTCGGTCGAATTGCCAGCATTTTGACCTCACTGTCTCGCTCATCCCACCACCAGTTAACCAGGCATTGCTCTGATAACTCCCCCATCAGTTTGTTGACGCTTACGGGCTCAGCAATGCTGCCTGTCAAATTGAAGCTGGGTAGATGATCGTTAAACTCCGCAACCCAGTCCGAATACGGAATGTATCCAGATGGTAGCTGCGCATACGTGGTGAGTAGGTCGTTTGCGAGCACGTGGACGTCACATTCGTAGTGAGCAACACGGCTTACTTTGTCGTCTTCATCGTGTGTTGCTGCGGTCGAATTGAGGTCGCCACGAACAACATTAAATAGCTCATAAGTTGCAATTACATACCCTAATGCACCGTCTTTAATGTCGGTTATCTGCGCCGCTGTCAAAACGCTGTCAGAATAGAAACAATCGTCAATTAATCCATTAAGCGGTGTTGATGTTACGCTTAAGCCGCCAACTACGTTGCCAAAATACATTACCCCGCCTGTTTGGCCGCTTGACAAACTTGTTGTGACAGTGATGTATAGCGTACCGTTGATGTATATCCGATAGTTGTAGCTGTTGCCCGAGATATATTCAATACTTACCGCGACATGGTACCATTTATCCTGAACCGGGGTGAACCCAGTTATCACAAATCCGACGTTTCGCACTTGCAGCCAAAACCTTTCACCGCCTTCTGATAGGTAGTACATTCCCATCGCATTAGCGCCCCATTTGTGGCCGAACAGAATACAGCCACCTGTGAGGTCTGTTATTTTAACCCATGCGCCCACAGTCATCTCTCCTATTGCTAACGTGTCGCATTCTATTGCTGCGTCAGTTGATGCTGAGATAAAATCAAGCGCGTAAAGATACCTAGAATCTATAGACCATACTGGTTTTGTGGTGCCTATTATGTTTGCTGTATATGTAAGAATTTCATCCGATAAAGCTGTCCCTGTGTTTTCGTCGAGACGCCAAAACGATGTCAATCCTAACGCTGGATCAATTGAGGTCGCGCCATCAAAAGATTTACAAGATATGATTTCATCGTTAAGCCTGAAAAAATACTTCAGATAATTGTCTCCAACATTGTCTATTATTCCGTGGAATGTTTGCAGTTCTAGAATGTTCCCTTGTACTAATATTCCTGTAGTTTGGCTGTCATCTATACCGCCAACACTAACTAATTTTGCGTCAATCGGATGTGGAACCAAAGATCTTTTGTCGTCAGCAATTCGTAGAGGGTCTTTTGCTGTTATTGTTACTGTCCCCTTAGAATTTGATACGTCTATTTTTTCTATCAGGTAAGTGCGTTTGACCATGCTGCCAAGCGATTCTTCGAAATATCCATCATAAACATTAATAACATAATTGTTATAATATTTATTTCGCGCTAACCATTTCCCCCAAAAAGTTCCTTGCGAGTATGGGTCATAGGTGCGCTCTGTCACATACGGGTCGCCTATGCTGTCATCATACTGACAGTCAGAAATAGATACCGCCAACGCTGCACGAATACCAAAAGGAGATATTTTTTTATTACCTCCGCCGACATTAATTACCGTCGGAGAAGTCGCGGCTTTTCTTGTCAAAAGCGGCAAAGCGTGCGCACCAACAACACCACCGGAATTAGAATAATAATCAGGGGGGCGTTGTGACATTGGCTCTATGAATCGCCATTTAATTAAATCAGTACCAGAATAATTATTCGAATCTTGACATGACGCTAACGTGTTAAAGCATTTTTGTGTACCAGTAGTTCCAACTGCTGCTGTGCACGCGCCAACGCCATAAACTAACGAGCATGAGGGCTGTTCGATCTCAACAACTTGGAAAGGTATTCGGCCACATTCTGTGTTACTCAACCGCCAGCCCCTCCACTTTCATAGAAACGTCCATAAAGCCGCGTGTGCCGCTATTTGCTGGCTCAATATCTGATGTAGTCCAAACGTAGCCGACTTCATCAGGATAATCTGAGGGATTCCACGCTATAAAAAATGGCGTTGTCCTAGCAGCCTCAACAAAAGGATCAAAGTTTGCGCGGTACCAACTCGGCGTTAAATTCGACCACGAGTAGCTTGTATTACTGCCGCCTCTAACAATGCTACGCCCTAACCATTGGCCATTTTCTGATATGTTTGTTTTATATTCTGTCCGTCTAGTTAACGTAATCGGTGTGTGACCTGCGTATATGCTGCGCTGCATTTCTAACAGCTTACCGATATAAACAACACCAACTCTCGGAGTTGTTGAGCCGGTTAAATAAATTCTGTATTTCGTCGCGGTTTGGTCATCAAATATAAATAGTATTGGCGAATCGTCGCTTGGCGTGACTTCTTCAAGATCCTGCCATGCAGCACCATCCCAATATTGTGACAAACAAGTTGTGCCATCTGTTCCGAACGTGTGAGCAGCTATAGCGATATAATTAACATCAGTGGCACCAGCCGCGTCTAATTCCCACGACGCGGGCAGCACGCTAGGTTTCCAAAACGTGGCCGTAAGCGGATTATTTGCAGCGCTGGCCGGAAAACCGGTAACGCTCGTTGAAGCTGTTATTGTGCCGGTTATTTTCTGATAACCAATTCTGGCATAAGTCAGCGGTTGAGTTGTTGATACAGCCCCCGTGACTAAATCCGTACTAATTACTGTTGTCATTGGACGTTGAACACTTGCACGCCGTCGGCGGCTAATTCGCTCATAACACCAGCCAATGCAATCACTGAATCGCGCGTGAACATATCACCCCCAGCTATTGAAATATTTGCCGCTGTCCTTGCCGGTTGACTACCGCCTGCGCCTGCTGGCCCTGGTAGTGACGTTGAGTTGTTGCCCACTGAAGATGCCGCTGCCGAAGCGCCACCACCGCCTCCATAACTTTGTGAGCGTAAACTAGAAATCATCGCGCCTGTTTTTGCAAGTGAAGCCGCTGTATATGCTGCGGCAACAGCAGGTGCCCACGGCCCTCCGGTTGACATGCCCGCATCCCACGCCGCTATTGCTGACTCAATGCCGTTTATCGTAGCTGATGCTATCGCCGCGCCTTTGCCAATCTCAAACGCTTTTTTACTTCCTGAGTTCATCAGAGACGAAAGGTCAGACCACATTTGTTTTTGTGCGTTCTTGCGCGCCGCCGCTTCTGCTTCAGCTAATCTGGTTCTAGCCTGCGCTGCTTTCTCTTCTATCGCTGTTAGTTCAGCTTCTGCCGCAAGTGTCGCTTCTTGATTGAGTTGATTGTATTCGTCCTGTGCAATCAATTTATTTTCGAGGAATAGTTTTAAATCTTCTATATCTGCGGCATATTTTTCTAGGGTTAATTCCCGTTCATCCATCAATCCCTTTCTAATAGCTTCGAGGCGCTCCTCCTGCTCTTTTCTCTGAGCCTCGGTAAGACCGCTCCCACCATCAGTTTCGCCGCTGGTGCTGACCTCGCCTTCGTCCGCTTTAAATGCTTCGCGCATTTGTTCGGTGGCCGCAATGGCATCAGCGACGAACTTTTGAACCTCGTCGCTCGGTAAATGTTGCATCGCTAGGTCGTGTAATTGTGAAGTTATATCAACTACAGTTCCGCGTGCCGTATCGGCCATTTCCGCTAGCCCAGTTATAAATTCTGACTGGCTTAACGGGTTTATGATTTGAATATCTGAGCCGGTAATACTATTAATTGCAGATATCAGCATGTTAATTTTATCAATGCCGAAATCAACAAGTGTCGCTACACCAGACGCTATTAAATCAAACGACGTTAACGCCGCCGCGCCCAAACTCGTAGCAACTAGTTCAACGCCTTTCCAGACAACCTTTAACGCTGTGATAGCGTCGATAACGAAATCTAAGCCGACGGCGATTGATTTAACCGCGTTCAGCGTTATCTTTTCAAACCCTCCAGCCTGATCGCCAGCTTTGATAAATGCGTCCGCTAATTTTTCAGTAACCGGCAAAAGCCCAAGCGCAACTTGGTTTTTAGCTGTCTCTGCTTGCGATGCAATAACGCCGAAACGTTTATCCATATCTTGCAAGCGTTGTATATCGAATTCAGATAGAACCGCGCCCAGCTCGTTAGCTTTATTTGATAGATTTGAAAACTCTGCGCCGTTATCTTTTAATAGTGGAATTAACGCTGTGGCATCACTGGCCATCGCTTCCATGTAAAACGTCATATCAGCCTGGGATAAATTGGCTTTTTCTAATGACGTGTAGAAAAGTTGTAACGCATCGGGGCCAGAAAGCTTTCTGAACTGGTCGATAGTAACGCCAACCTTCGGCGCGATGTTTTCGAAAAAGTCCACCATAGGCCCGCCGCCCGTTTGAACAAAATCCCCTATCCTGTCGTTGACATCTTTTAGAATGTCTGCAAACTTTTCTTGCTCGATACCAACAGACTTAGCACCAAACGCCATTTGCTGAAATACAGTTACAGAAGCGTTGGCAACCTGAGAGAGGTTTTTTATTTCTTTCGCTGAATCAGCCGAATTTTTAATTAAAGCAAGACCGGCAACCGCAGCAGCAGAAGCCGCAGCCGCGCCCCACTTTGCTAATTCAGCAGATTGTTTTAGCGCTTCCCTAGAAACATCCTTTAATCCTTTATTGACCTGCCTAACGCCATCAATAAAGGGGCCAGCGTCTCCTATAAAGCGAATTAAAACTGACATAAATTAGTCCAACAGTGAGTATAGGTGATCCCAATCCGGCTCGTCTTTTTTAACCTGTTCCGTTTTCGCTTCATATAACCACCAAAATTCAGTCGGAGACATTGACCAAAATTCACTAGGCTGAATACCCCAGCTAAGCGCAAGTAAATAACATTCTTTTACGTAGCGCGTTTCCGTTTCGTCGCTTTTTTTTTCGTCTCCGCGCCGGTTGATTTCGGAGCCATAGCCGACGGAGGTACCATTAATATCATTAAACTTGTTACAGCTTCTTGCGCCACTGTCACGGAATCAGCACCGGCAAACATTTCTGCGTAAATTTCATGGTCAGACACCACACAACCAGCATGTCGTAGAATGCACGCGTACGCTTGTGATATTTTCGCAACCGGAACCTCGCCACCTTGAACGGCGTTGATTATCCGGTTCAGAGAAATGATATCTTCAACTTTAGCAATGAGCTTCATCATTCCATCGGCTTTGATCGTGTAGACTTTTTCGCCGCGCTGTAATTCAATATCGTTAAACATAAATTACGCCGCCGTATAAGTCCAAGCGCCAGAAGATGAAAGTGCCAAAGAAAACTTCACAGCATCATTATGCGTTCCGTTCTCTTCGTACGATGTTAAATTGAAATTGCCTGTTATAGTGTCGCCATTCGGGAATTCAATAGACCAATCGCTAGCTTGAGTAGTACCACCAGAATTTAATGATAGCGCTCTGAGTGTAGTGTTTTTCGTCACACCATCGCCAGATATATCAAGCGTTTCAATACCTGGCGAACTCAACAACGTTCTATACCCTGAATCGTCATCGCTTGTAATGTCGATAGCCTCACCAGCGTATGAGATAGCTTTGGTCTGAATCCCGGCAATAGCTACGCCGCCTTTTTTTAATACTAATGAACGCCCTTTACCTGCTGCCATTTTCTAAGCCTCTAGCCTGATTAAGAATTTTGAGACGCCGTGCCGGGTTATCCCGTCTGAGTCTACGAATGAATCTGAACTATCAAAAAGAACATCTAATAATGTGTAGGTTTTTAAATTTAATGTTTGTCTATTAAGCGCGTCATAAATAGCGCCTTGAATTAATTTTAATTCTTTTTTGCCGCCATGCCGTGACCATGTGTGGATGGTTGCAATGGTTTCGAAGCCTGTTTCTGTATCGGTATCCCAAGCAATATGGCTATCATCGCCAACAGTTATGAACGGAAATAACGAACTATCCTCGCTCATAGCTTCTTGCGGAACATCGTCATATATTCCAACAATTAAATCATTGAGAGCAACATTGCTGGAAAGTTTAGATAACAGCGCTTCCTGTAGTTCCCATTCCGCGCTCATCTAGAAGCATCCCTTAATTTTTTCTCGATGCGCCTTAAAAACTCAGCCTTTATTTCGGTTTCAGTCGTCGCCTTTGCCCGCATTTTAGGAGGCTCCACAAAATTAACTGCCTGCGTTTTCAATGTTCCATACTCAACAAAATGCCAATACCATGCATCGTATTTTGCGCTTTTTCCTTCAGTTATCTGAACGTCAGAAACAAATCTATTATTTTTAGAGCGCCTCCGTTTTGCGCCTATGGCATTTTTCAAAACGCCCTTTTTTCTAACCGACTTACCTTTTTTGTTAACCTCATCAAATTCAGTTAACACAGGCGCGGCTGATTTTATTTCTTTCGCTGTTTTGCTTGCTTGAGCGTGGATAGATTGACGAATTACGTTAATAGTTTCTTTTTCACCTATCCGCCTAAACTGTTCTATCAATTCATTTATGCCGGTGATTTGTATTCCTGCGCTCATATCGCTACCCCTTGGTCGGCCTCGATTTCCATATATAACGGCCTATCTGATAAATCCCGAACAAACCTGATATTGAATTTTCGACCGTTCCAAAGGATTATATTTTTCTCAGAAATATCTGAACGATTTCTTATTGTGAACAGGTAGCCCGCCTCAGCTTCAACACGTTCACCCGCGCCAATTCGTTCTCGACCTTTCAGCGCTCTAACACTAGCCCAAACAGTATGGACACCAGGAATATTAACCCACGCAATAGACGCGCCGCCACCCTCATCAGGTGTGCGGCTTTTATATTGAAACGTTATGCGCTGATCAAGTTTGCCTGGATTCATTAAACTTGATTTCCGCTAGCATAAATGTGGATTGTCATGGTGTCAGCATCTTTGCCAACACCGAGAATCGTAACATAATCGCCACTAGCCAAATCAGCTTCAGGCGCAATCCCGCCAGCCGTTCCGCTTAAAACATAAATCTCGCCCGCCGTGATTATAGAACCCATATCTAAATCGCCTGTAGTAGCGTATGAGCATGGCTGTCCTGCTGCTACGTTCGCAAGTGATATCCCGGTAGCCGCCGCTGTTGTTGCTGAAGCATCGCAATCAGCTAACTGTAGTAAATCGCTAGCATCAACATATACGGATTGACCGGCAGTGATTGCAGCGCCTGCAATTTTTGTTAAACGCTTTGTGCTTGAGGTTGGCTGAACACTAGCAGCCGTGATAGTTAAATCAACCATTGTTATTCTCCGAAATTAAATAACGTATAGGGGAAAAGTGCATTCTTTGCGGCATCAGGAATGCCAGACATTGATTCTCTGTGTTCGAATAATTGGGCAGCGATATATGCTATACCGTGCCGAATTGTCTGCGGTACATCGTTTCTACTATCGCCATAACCACAATCGAACTCAATCGTAATTGAATTGTATTTGCTGTAAGTCGCTGGCCATGAATAGCCCTGCGCGGGCCTTACTCTGCCGAGGGTAGAAAATGTATCTACCTCGTAATTAGCGCTAGACAACGTTTGTTGTGAATTGTTTTCATCGTAATATTTTATTGAGTTGACTGCCTGCAATTCACCAAACGGGATAAAAATCTCGTCGCTGAACCTATCTAAGTGCATGTTCCATGTTTGCGTAATGAATTTTCTACAAGTGTAGTTCTCTGCCCATTCCCTAGCCGTCACAATAGAAATATCTAGATAGGCATCTTCATCTATAGAATCAACGCGAAGCTGGGTTTTAACCTCGTCAACCATCACCGGTTCAATGGTTGGCGCGGCAACCTGTTTTAATTTCATATCATGCACTCAAATAAACCGGGCATTTTCAGCCCGGTATTTTCACTTAAACGATTTCATCTACAGTTGTGATATCAGTAGCAGGCTGATAACGAGCATCAAACCCGAAAATAGCCGCATCTAGATCACTAGCCGCAGTTGCTACAGTTACAGTAATTCGCACATAATCAAAACCGTTAGCAACGTCCAGTTCATCAGCGCGGCAATTAATAATCGCCTGCTTGTCTGAATCGGTGCCAGCCTCAGTTAATTGAGTAATAGATTTTCCTGTAATGTCTTTTAGACCAGTCGCTGAATCGTCCTGAGCCTGCTCAAGTTTGGCGTCGACCGTGCTTGAGGTGGCCATTGTGCCGACTTTCAAAACAGCCATGATGTTTTCGTAGGTACCCATGTGCACCCAGCCACTTGAATAAGCCGCAGCCGTGTACGCATCAGGATCAATTACCGCAGCAAGTACAGCGCGGTCGCTAGGGATAATATTGTTGTTCATAATCTTTTAACCTCGATTTTTAAAAAAAGGGGGCGATTAAACCCCCGATTTATTACGCGCGTACGGCTAGTGTAATGTAGTGTGAGCGGGTTTTTGATCCGTTGGCAGGCGATACAGCGGCGGACAAGTAAGGCTGGCCACCGAGACGGAATGTCCACTTAAACGCCTGTATGTCGTAATCAAAATATAGGTGCATAGATGAACCAAACTTAATACCGCCACTCTTAACCGGTAAGTAATAGCCTTTAGGATCCACAAGGATAATATCACCCTCAGTGCCAAGCGTTTTACATTGATCGCTGAATATGATGGGTCGCCCAAACAGATAACCACCTGGAGCTCCTTGGAAACCGTTTGCGGGCGGTGTCCAAATTGGTTGATTGCCAAGGACCATCACCATTAACTGCGGCAACACATCTTGATTAACAACCCAAACAGAACCGCCTGGATTCAAAGACCGGCTAAACATCTTAGCGACGTTAGCAGCGACAACAGTGGCCGCGACTTGGCTTGTCTCTTTTGCTACCGATACGCGAGAAGAGGCAACCGAAAACCCTAGCGGTTGGCCTGCGCCTGTACCGTAATGGATCGCGTTGTTGGCTTTCCAATTAATCGCCCGTGCTGCGCCTTTTGTTAGTCTGCTGTTTAGCCTCGGGGCATCTTCAAGAAGTTCCTCAGTAGCAGTCACGAAAGCGTGTAGCTTGTGCAGTTTGATTTCACGGCCATCAGTATCTAATCGAGATGCTGTAAACTGATTTCCTTCAGCCCCCCAATAGGCTTGAATTCCGGTTGAACCCCAAGGGGTAGTCTCATCAGCAAGGAATTGAACGCTGTTAGAGTTGGTAGGCTCACTATCAACCATTGACAATAAATCAGGCTCATTAAATACAAGTTCGGAAACTTCATTTCTGAATTGTGCTGGTACCTGATAACCATCTGATGAAGATGTTTCGCGATGAAAGTTTGTTGGTGCGCCTAAAACTCTCAAACGATCATCAATTGTTGCCGAAGGTGATACGGCGTTCATCACCGCTAAACTGAATTCTCCAATGCCGCTAAAGCCAGCCGTTGGGTCGTCTGCGCGATTGTCTTTTACATCAATTTTGATATTAGCCACGCCAGTTTTTCGGCCAGTGCCTTTTACATCAGCTTTGCTTTCGTTTTCGAAACGCTCAATACGCTCGATACTACCGCGAACAGTGGTTGCTTCGGCCTCGAGTGCGTCGAAAGTTGTTTGCGTTGCTTCGGTCAATCCAGTGTCAATTAAGCCCTGCATCTCAGCTTTAATTTCAGCCAGCCGGGCAATAAGTTCATCAAGTTTCATTTTTAATACCTCAGTTTTAATTTTTACTTACAAGTGAAATCACCCGGCCAGCGAGTAATTCCGCACCATTCAGCAATGACTAAGCGTTGCTGTTCGGTGTTAAATCGAAAGGAGTCTTAGGCGGGCTTGCGCTGTTCGCCTATTTGATTGTGTTGGCTGTACAATTGTTGCCAGCGTTTCGTCTAACGTTTGAATGCCATCAATTAGGCCTGAATCTAATGGTTCCTCATCAGCGAAAAATACGCGCCCATCAGCCAACGATTCCAACGTTTTACGATTCATCCCGCGCCCGGTTTCAACAGTTGCGAGAAAATCACTAAAATATCCGTCAGCAATACGTTGAAATTCTGCTTTTTGTTCGTCAGTGATTTTTAAACCCATAGCGCCCGCTGATTTGTGTTCGCCTGTATCAATAGCCACCGCCTCGATACCCTCACGGTTAAACATTTCTGAATAATCGTATAGCATTATCCTGGTGCCAATTGAGCCTATTAAATCGCGCCGACCTGCATAAATTGCTGATGCGTTTGCCGCTGCATATAGAGCCGCGCTGGCCATCATTCCGTCAACCTGCACATAAATCGGTTTCACATCATTTACAGCGCGAACAACATCAGCCAGTTCTGATAAACCGTCAACCGAACCGCCTGGGGAATCAATAACCCAAACAATCTGTTCTATATCGCTATCAGCCGCAGCCGCTTTCAGTGCATTTGCTGTATCTCGTGTTCCAGCAAATCCGTAATACGACCAGAACCCCGCATCTTTAATCATTGCGCCTTTCATTTGCACAATTGCAGTATTCCCACTTTTCTGAACTGGAACACCTGATCTTTGAATATCCTCGATGGGGCCAGCGTGAACACGTTTAACAGCCTCACAAACCGCCATCATTGAACTTGAGTTGATTGCCCAGCACTGGTTAAAAAACTGGTTAAACATGGCTTTTAGCCTCTTTAATTAAATGGTTTGTCAGGTCACGCGCTAGGTTTTCAGCCTTTCGTGCATCCCAACTGCATAAAAGCGCATTTAACCGCTCCGATTCGATAGCATTCTGCAATTGATCTGCACTTTTTGAAACATAATCTCCAAAAAATTGAGTTAATGCGCTATCTATATGCAATGGTTTAGTGTTGAGCTGTTCAAATACTAATGAAGCAACACGCGAAAACCCATCAACTAAAGACCGGGCGTGACCTATATAAAAATCTTGCAGATATATTCTATAGTCTGTTTTCTCGTGCGCCTTTGCCACGCGCTTTAATTCGAGTTTACAGAAGCGTTGAGCGGTTTCGAGCATCAACCCATTGACGCTATTAGAAACGCCTGAGCCTTGCTTTATGTCTCCAGAAACCATTCTTTCGGGGGTGGTCATGTTCATCGGCACCATGCGAAGCCCACCAACATCACCCCCTAATAAATCTTGATCCTCTAAATCTCTAATTTCATCAATTGAGAGCGCACCTAACGCGGCTAGCGTTTTATAATATTCAGAACGGGCCTTGGAATCTCCGCGCATCAATCCTTTTACGTTAATCTTGTTGTAGTATCGCCCGTAGTCGGATTCTCTCAACAAACTAAAGTCGGCCTGAGTTTCGATTCTAGATACCCAAGGCAGAATAGAATCCGTCACAAATTCTATGTTCTGGGACTCTATGTTTGTATGCGTGGATCGCTCCAAATCTGCCAATTTGTGCGGAGGAATGCGGAACCATCTAGCTATTTCTGTTATCTGGAATTTTCGTGTCTCCAAAAACTGCGCATCGCTTGGAGGAATACCCAAAACTTCAACCTCTAAGCCCGCGTCTAAATATTCTGTTCTTCTAGCGTTCTTCGCGCCTTTGTTTTTCTTGTTCCACGTTGAGAGCAGGTTTTTTACGCCCTCTCCGCTTAATTTCGCACCGCCACCGTTTTTAATGACAGTAGCCGGAATAGCACCATTCCCAAAAAATGCCGCACCAAACGCTTCAGAAGCCAAACCTAATCCGATTGATTCCCGCGACATTTCTATAACAGAATAACCGTTTATCCCATCGCGACTAGGGCCACGAACATGGAAAATGTCTTTTGGCTGAATGACAGTGTTTCCCGCCATTTCGTTCGATATTTCGTAAACCAATCGGCCATTATTATCTCGATCACGATTAACGCGACTAGCATCAATGGGCCATAAATTTACTATGTCGCCAATTCTATTGCGTTCAATCTCTGCGTGAAAGTTACCCCACGTTAACGCCTGTGAGATTATCAATTCTTTGAATTGGAACGCCGACATTTCGGAATTTGGACTTCTATAAACTATCCGGTCTAACGGGTTGTCAGTAGCTACATTTTTTTTAGAACCTGAGTTCATTACATGCCAAGGCAGGTAGGAAACCGTCTCGGAAATTATTTTCACACACGCCCAGAACGCCGAATATGTGAACGCGGTTTGATCGTCAACTTTCATTCCCGAAACCGGCATAAATGATAGGAACCCGCCGCCGCCCCGGTTTTCTGGTACCGTTTGCCGCTTTGCATCAAAATTGAAAAACATATTAGTTCCTGTTATACGCCATGAGAACGGCAACTACCGTTAGATATGCCCCGGCAATAATCAATGCCACCCCCACCTCATACGTTAAATATGCGCCAGCGCACACCAGAACAAACCCAATGGTCAGAATTATTTCAGGCATCAAAGCGCCATCCTGTTATAGATCGAATCAGAAACAAGCTCTGATGTAACCGCTCTACCGATAGCCATAGCTAACGCCACCATCCCGTCAATTCGCGCGGTTGATTTCGATTTATCTATTTTTCTGTTCCCCGCTGGGTCTTTAATTACCACTGCGTTAGTAGCACACATATTTAAAACCGGGTGACCGTCATGTATCAGCCTGCCCTGTAGAATTTCAGTCTCAAATGAATCAAGAGCGGGTGACATATCTTTAAACCCCTGTCCGAATGGAACAAGCGGCAAATCAAGGCCAAGATTTGATAATTCTTTTTTAAGCACATCTATGCGCCACCTATCAAAAGCGATTTCTTGAACATTACCCTCATCACATAATGCCCCTAATCGTTCGGCTATTACCGAGTAATCAACTGATGATCCTGGGGTCAATGTGATAAATTCATTTTTTGCCCAAACATCATAGGGCGCTCTATCTCGTTTTGCCCTGTCTGAAACGCCTTCCTTCGGCGCAAAGAACTCAACCCTGCTGTGATACACCCCAGCATCATCTTGGGCTACCATCGCCAGCGCGGTTAAATCATTCCTCGCTGATAGATCAAGCCCAATATAAACCGGGTTATCTAGAAACAATTCGTAATCAACATTACCCTTGCATTTCTCCCAACTTGACCGGGAAACAAACGGGCTGAATATTGAAACGCGCTGATTGAGACATAGATTCCTAAATGTGTTTTCCGCACTTGGCATCCGCGAAGCTTGTTTGGCCTGCTCTTGCAAATCGCCCAAACTTCGAAATGTATTTAGCGCTGGATTGGCCGCTTTCCATGCTCCTTCATCCAACACATCCGCGTCATTTGCCGCAGCGTATAAATGGCAAATCGTTTTCGGGTCTTTGGAATTCTGTGCATCGTCAATCCAGATACTCAACAAATCAGCATCAGTCGGGGCTTGCGTGCTGATCGTTATTAATAATGGGTCTTCATGTGCACCCTGACTTGTTGTGATCGCATCAACAAAGTCATCTTGTGGGCCTTTCACTTGCCCGACTTCATCAAGTATCGCTAGCACCGGGCTAAGCCCGTGCGCTGTTGTTCCATCCGCTGCTAACGCTCTAAATTCAACGTTCATCGGCAACCCAATCAGCCGCTTTGTGCTCGGAACTATCTTCGTAATGGCGCGTAGGTCTTCGTTCAAATTAACCATTTTACAAGCCAACGCGAACACCAACCCGGCTTGATCCTTTGACCTTGCGCCGCTAACAATTTGAGAATTCTGTTTTGCCTCGGGGCCAACTAAATGCGCTAATAACAAAGCCGCAATTAACCCCGTTTTCCCATTCTTCCGAGCAATCGACAATATCCCGCGACGTGTTCCGTGCGGATTGTCGTAAACATCGAGGATAAATTTTTTCTGAAACGCATCTAAAACGAGCGGCTTACCAACCAACTTTCCTTCTGGTACTTTGCAGTAACGCTCAATGAACGCTATAACTTTTTCGCCGCGTGTCATTAATGCGCCGTAGGTTTAGCTAACAAATCATCAGATTGAACAACCTCAACACCTGCGCGCGCTTGTTGTTCTGCGCCTGTTTGCTTGGCCCGGTCTTTCGCCTGCATGTTCGCCTCGGCATGAACATGGATCATGCGAGACAATGCAACCGCACGACGTGATAGCGTTTCCATCAGCGTGTGTTTCGGATTAATTATCTGAGTACCACGAGCATTTATAACAATGTCGCCCTCTTCAGTAATCTCCAAATGAATCCGCTCGATATCAGATTTACACCGCGCCAAATTTGCAGCAACTTCTAAATCTGAATCAGTCCAACTATTATACGCGCGCGCGCGTACGATAGACTCCCAGAACGGTTTATCACTTTCACGTAACGTTACATGAGGTGGCGGTAATAATTCTTTTGACGCATTGCTGAACGCGTCTAGAGCGCCTTTAACGGTATCTGACTTGGACATATACACCTTGGATTATTTAGGACAAGCAAAAAAAGAAGGC
>Ga0210043_1001148_pt1 | contig 24038 bp, 32 predicted proteins | sample CryGeymet201501t_FD_183990 | JGI IMG/M metagenome (GOLD analysis project Ga0210043, IMG submission 183990) | Groundwater microbial communities from Crystal Geyser aquifers in Utah, USA - Crystal Geyser metaG 2015-01t (SPAdes) (version 2) | ecosystem: Environmental > Aquatic > Deep subsurface >... | reverse complement strand
TTCCAAGAAGGACTAGACCTTCGAACAAAGATTGGTGAGTTTGAGAGAGAGAAGGTGTTACTAACAAACGAGCTTGCAAGGACTAAGGAGAAATTAAAGGGATCAGAAACAAGGTTTAAGAAATTTACAAAGGGGACAAAATGAGAGAAATTAAATTTAGAGCTTGGGATATAGAAAAAAAGGAAATGATTTTGTTTGATTCTTTTTATGAATTACAAAAATGGAATAGAACAGTAAAAGAATTACAGAACTTTGAAATACAACAATACACGGGACTCAAAGATAAGAATGGCAAAGAGATTTATGAGGGCGATATTGTGAAAGTACAATCTATGAACAGTAAAGAGCCAGAGTTTATAGATTCAATAATGTGGGGTGCTTTTGAGGATTGTTGTGTTACTGGTCAGAGTTGGGTTTTTTCGACTGATAGATGGGAGAGGGTGATCAATTATTGGTTAGACGAAATTGAAGTAATTGGCAATATTTACGAGAATAGTAATTTATTGGAGAAACAAAATGACAGAACTTGAAGATAAAAAACAATTATTAGAAGATATTAAATTAGATATAAAAATACTAGAAGATGATATTGATTTTAGTAAAAAAAACTTTAAATACTTTCAGGAGCTTGCAACTAAGGGAGAGAACAGAGTTAAACATCTTGAAGGTAATTTAACTGGTTTAAAAGAGAATGCACGACAAGACGGCTGATTTAATAAATTTATATGAGGCAGAAAATGAACAAAACTGAAACTACAAAAAACAATAAGAAACATAATAAGACTTTAGATAAAATAATTGATGCGTCAATTATACGAGGAGATAGAAAACTTATTGATATTATTGGTTCGTATTGGGAGGAAATTAAAAATATGTAGTGGATAAACAAACCTATGAAGGGTTATAGGTAGGGTGGTAGGTAGAACCAGTCGGGTAAACAAAACGATTTAGGTAGATTTAGGTGGACGTATTTAAGTTAAACAAAAATTATGACTGATAAAGAACTAAAAAGAGAGTTAAGGTTAATGTAAAAACAGGACAATCCATTTATTAGCCTTTTATTAAAAAGTAATAATTTAGAGGGGTGATTTTATGAAAACAAATAAAATAGCGAGGCACGGAGACATTCTTTTCGTTAAGAGTAATAAAATAGTTGGTGAGAAGAAAAACACTAAAACTGTTGTCTTAGGTGAAGTGACACTAGATTGTAAATGTCACAAAGTAACTGATGATGGTAGGGTATGGAGTAAGGTTAATCAAGTCTCTAAAAAGGGCGTACAAGGATTTCAAAATATTGAAACCAGAAACTGGAATGTTCTTAATTGTGCTATTACCAATAAAGGTTATTTACAAGTTAGCATACATGGAAAACTTTGGAGAGTTAATAGATTAGTTGCAACTTGTTTTATTGAAAACCCAGAAAATTATAACGAGGTTCACCATATAGATGATGAAAAAACTAATAACTCAGTTGATAATCTCAGGTGGGGGAATGCAAAACAAAACGCAAAAGATAGGAGGGAAAATGGGAAGCAAGTTGAGGGGTCTGATAGTCCTAATGCCAAAATAAGTGAATCGACTGCATTAGAGATATTTAATACAGCAGGCACACTACAAGGTATAGCAGATAAATATGGGATTAGTAAAAAAACCGTGCTTCTTATTAAACAAAAGAAGACTTGGAAACATATACATAATGATGTTTATAGTGTTGTGGTAGCAGAGGGGGAATCTAGTGGCAATATGCACACATTAACATCTAACTACCCTATTACTGTTTGTTATGCCGATGACACTGAGGTGAAAACTGTTGATATTATTGAAGAAGCAACTATAACACACCAAGAACATAAACCAATAACACTTGAAAAAGGTAGTTATAGAGTGTTTAGAAAGTTTGAATATGATCCATTTGGTGAGGTACTAAGAAAAGTTAAAGATTAAAAATGATCAATACACTAACTGACGAACAAATAAAGTTAATGAAACAAGTAAGGCAAGAATGGTTAGATAGGTTTTTTAAATGTAATAGTAGGATAGATACAAATAAAGTAAAACCATTAATTGAGTGGCTTTATGAATCATCTGGATTAACTAAACCAGAAGTTATTTTTGTGGAATCACCACTTGGGGCACAATATATGGCTAATATCTGGGCTAATGTCAGGGATAATGTCGGGGCTAATGTCGGGGCTAATGTCTGGGCTAATGTCTGGGCTAATGTCTGGGCTAATGTCTGGGCTAATGTCTGGGCTAATGTCAGGGATAATGTCGGGGCTAATGTCAGGGATAATGAACTTACATTTTTCGACTTTGCCTCACATGGTTCAGTTTGGGATTTTGGATGGTTATCTTTTTATGATTTTTTTGAAAAAATTGGGGTAAAGTATCAAAACCCTAATTGGGAAAAGCTCAAAGAACTTATGGAGTCGGGCGTCTACGATATGATTCAACTAGACAGGGTTTGTATTGTTTGTTCTTTACCATCTATAGTTAAAAGACAGGAACGAGATAATAAAATAGGTGTTTTACACTCAGAAGAAACACCAGCTATTGAGTGGTTAGATGGATTTAAACTTTGGTTTTTAGATGGGGTTGGTTTTGATTTTGAATTATGGAAAAAAATAACACAAAAAACTATAACCTCAGAAGAAGTCGCAAGAATAGAAAATACTGAACAACGAATGATAGCTTTTAAGTATTTGTCACCTAATGAGTTTATTAAAGGTGCTAAAGCAGAAATTGTAGGGTTACCAACAGCAAAAGGAAACACATTATATAAAGGTAGTTTTAGTGAAGTAGGAGATATTTATTTTTTAAGATTTAAATGTCCTAGTACGGGTAGAGAATATATAGAGTTTACCAATCCTATTGAGTTTGCAAGCGATATTAAAAAGATAAATGGAGAAGATACAGACATATATAACCCAGATGTTTTACAAGCTTACAGTTTTGTTTTTGAGTATAAAGACGAGGTCAAACATTTAACCCTTGGCCAGTATTTAGATATGACAGTTGAAACTTAATATAATTATGGAAACAATAATACTAATAACACTAACATTAATAATCATAGCGTTTGTTGGAATAATAAGGGCAATACGAAGGTTAGACGATAGATCAGATCAAGAATTTGCAAATGATATGTTTGATGGTGGTATCTGGACAAGGGGAGATGTAGACAGTAGAGAGTACAGTATTAAATTAGATAAATTAAACAATGAGCCAAGCAAATAATTTCTACAAAGCACTAAAAGATAATCCCGAAGAGGTTATAGAGTGGTGTGAGGCAGAGATCAGAGAGTACAAAAAACTTATTAAAATAATAAAGAAAAATAATGTTTAGAATTGAAACAGGATCAAGGAGAGCTAAGAAGGTTTACCAGTATAAAAGTAATAAATTAGTAAACGAGTACCCATCAGTTAGAGAGGCTAGTAGAAAGACCAAGATCAGTAAAGATGAAATAGGTTTGTGTGCTAGAGGCAAAAGAGAAGAAGCTGGTGGTTATGAATGGAGGTATGAAGTATAAAGTTACAAGTAAAGCAAAGAGACCAAAGACAAGTAACATATTCTAATGGGGTTCCACGTGTAACGATAAATTTCTTTAATGAGTATCAAAAATGAGGGTGTATAATGATGGTAATGATTGTTTCTATACCAGGCGAGTTACCTGATCTTAATACATATATAAATAAACAAAGAGCTAATAGGTTTTATGGGAATAAAATCAAACAGGAAGCAACAGAACTTGTAGAATGGTACTGCAAAGGTAAATCTAAAATAACCAAATACCCAATTAATATAACCTTTAACTGGTATTGTAAAAGCAAACGCAAAGATAAAGACAATATTAGGTTTGGTGCTAAGTTCATTTTAGATGGTATGCAAAAAGCAGGCATCATCAGAAACGATGGTTGGAGTGAAATAGGTAGTTTAGTAGATAACTACTATGTAGACAAAAAGAACCCAAGAATTGAAGTAGAAATTTCTAATCAAACTAATGTCTTTAACAACTAAACTAAAAGAAAACATTAAGCTTACCGAACCACCTACACCAAACTCAATATTTTGGGAGTGGGTACCAGGTAGAAAAAAAGGCGAACTAATTTTAATTCGCCACGAGATTTGGACAAAACCTATGTGGTTTTTTCATTTCTTAGAGAAATTGGTAAAATTCTTAGATAGAACAAAGAAGATTATACTCAACTACACTGAAAAAAATATACGAGATGAATCTCCTGTTTGGTCTATATACAATAAAACAAAGGGGGGCATGTCCAAGGTTGGCGATTGAAATTCCAAACTTTGATGGGAGGGCTCGATTCCCTCACCCCTTGCCATTGACTGTCGTGTCATTACATGATATACTACCCTAGTAATAATTTTAAGGATCAAATATGTCAGGAAATATAGTCAAAAAAGAAGAGGCATCTCTCAGTATTGCAAAATCACCAATGAAGGGGTTTTTTATTCCATCCCATGAACTTCCTCTACCAGGGATTAAATTAGTACATCCTACAACCTCTGATGCTATTGACCAAGATGGCAATAATGTTCCAGCTGGGAACTTTATCAATATTGCATCAAAGAAGAACTTGGGTGATTCATTCTCTTTAAGGATTTTAGGTGTGGGACAAGGCGAAATACCTGACTATAATGATGAGACTAAAATAGTATCGGTTTACAATCTTGTTGGGGTAGAGGCAGATACTAATAAGGTATTCTTTATGATGATTACAGGATCAAGTCGTTGGACTTTCAGAAACTATGTCCTTCCAGTTGTCCACTCTCAAGGTGACGAAGGAAAAGAAATCTTTGATACATTGATTACAGCACAAGCAGCTCAAACTCAGAACCAAAAAGGTAATAAGTATTGGTTAATAGAATTTAAAACTGATACTACAAAGCCAGTAGATGAGAAAACTAGAAATATATTAACTAATCTTCAAGACTCTTATGCAGAAGCAGCTAATAAAACAGAAACAATTCACGAAGAAGACGAAACCGTTGAGGCCTTAGAGGCATCTGTTGAAGATTTTGATAAACTCCTTCAAGGATGAGTAGAATAATAGTATAAAACTACCATTTTAAAAATAACGTGGCTTAGAAACGATTCTGTGAGGTCGCGTTATTTTAGTATTGATATGAAGCCAATTACAGCTGTTACTATCTCTGCATTCAATAGACCTATCTATTTTAATGCTTTTTTAGATAGTTTGGAGTCCCAAGACATCGATTTAGAACAATTTGCATTTCATTGTTATATAGATGGTGCTTATAATTATATAAGTAAGACTGATTATGATTATAATGATTCCAGGTTCGAGGTAGCACAATTATTTTTGGATGCTAACATTCCTAATAAGGCATTGTTTCTTTCAGAAGAAAACTTAGGTGTAGCTCTTAACGTAAACAGAGCAATAACAAATCCACTTAAAACTTATGAACAAATCATATATTTACAAGATGACTTCGTTTTGACTAGTAATCTACTAGATGGAGTGCTAGAAGGCTTGAAAGTGATACAGGACAACCCTAAATACGGCATCATTTCCCCTGACCCTAGGTTCTATTTGGCACTCTTTGGCACAACTAAAGAGAAATGGGGGATGATAGACCAATATAGACAGCCTTTTTTAGAATATATAAAGGGGGTAGATTATATACAACGTGATGTCTCAGAACTTGTCACAAAGCTTGGGGTATCTACAGAGGATTCTAGTAGGAAGGTTGCAATGAAGCAAGCAAGTTTAGAGTTTTATGGGTTGAATGGGATAATAGCTGACCATATAGGAATAATAGGTGTCCATGGTGCTAAATAGAGCTAGCTCTAAGATCAGGATGAGCACCATACCAAGCTCTAAACCCTTGTTCGTCATGTATAATTTTTGCCATTAGTGCATTTTTATAAGGGTCAAACATCTCATCATAAGAATTAATTCCATTAGCTTTCAAAATATCACCCTTTCTTTTCATAAAGTCATCAAATGTATCTGAGTTGATCTGGAATAAGCCCCTATCTAAACTTCCATTATCATTTTGATATTCAGCCTGTGGATCATATGAAAGATTTTCCCCACCATAACCATTCCCCCAAGAGGTTCCAGGAGTTGGTTGCCCCCATCTTAGAACCTGTTCAAACTTAGGTGCTTCATCACCAAAAACTTTCTGTAATATATTACTATAAGGATTAGATGCTGGCCTACTTTGTTGAACCCAATGGTTTGTATCACTAGCTTGAACTGGCTGCTTCAAAGTTTGTATATATGGTTGGTTAACTGGTTGCTGTTTTACTTGAGTTAACTGAGTGGGAATAACATCAGGTTTTGTTTTTATTGGTTGAGGCTTCTCTATCTTAATATTTTTTATAGGAGAAATCATCCCAGGAGTGTTTTTTCTAGCTTCATCTACTCTCCGATTATATTCCTGGATTGGGTCAGTATTATTATTCCCTTGACCTTTTATTTCAGTGCTACTATTAAAAAATTCTTTGAGTTGATTTAAGAAACCCATTATTGTCCCCCTTGGTTAACAGCCCTTCCTGTTAAGAACGAAGCTACAGAAGAACCAATGTTTTGTCCTACTTCTTTGTTTGTGACCTTTTTACCAACACCCTTTGCTGCTCTTTGTACAAACTTATTTGCGATTTTAGTCTGTACTTTAGGACTCTTTCGTAAGGCCATATATCCTGTTCCAGCCAAGCTAGCAATAATTAAAGAACTATTACCCGATAAAACACCAAACATTAAAGGAGCATAAGAACCAAATTCTAGCCCCCCTGATTGTCTAAGTTCTTTAAGTGCCAAGGTATCAATAGTATCTGATGCTAAAAAGTTGTACCTAACCTTTTCATTTAAAATATCATACCGTTGGTCTTCACCAATTGTATCTTTAATGAGTTTTTGTAATTGTTCTGTTACAGAGTCCACTGCTTCTGTTGTAGGACTTTGCTCACTTACTCCCTTGCTTAATTGAGAAGAGCTTGCTCTTTTACGAGAATCTCTAATCATTTGATTTACTTTGTCTAATGATAACTTTTCACCTGGTAGTTCTTTAGTGTCCTTAAATAGTTCTGTAAGAATACTCTTTGATTCTTTCTGTCCAATCCTATCCTTTAAGCCAGATATCTTACTTTCAAATACATCTAAAACCTTTTTTTTATCTACAGAAAGCTTTGTCCCTTGTAAATATTTATCCATCTGTTGTCCAAGGTTTGCATTCTTCTTAGTAAAGTAATCTGCCATCTCATTAAAGTTCTTGCCTGCTACTTGAGATAGATCTTCTTCAACAAACTTTTCAGCGAAAGGCTTAGAGGAAGACTTATTAAATGACTTTAGTTTTGATAATGATGGTTTAACTATCCTATTTATAATATCAGTTGCTTTTTGGGGTAGTACTTTTTGTTCTAACCTTGTGACTGCGTTACTTAAGGCCTGTGGGGTTTCTATTAAGCCCTTAACTGCTTTTGCACTAGCTGCTCCCATTAGTGTTGAAATTGTCGTATTTAATAAATGTTCTGCTGGTGTTCTTGTATTAGGATCTGTCCCTGCATACAAAAGACCTTGTGCTGCACCCTCTACTACTGGTGCTGAAAACTTGCCTACTGCACCTATTTTTGTTTGTGGTAATAAAAATGACCCTAATTCACCAGCAACACCAATCCCTTGTCGCAAAGGGCTAGATTGTTCAGCACCTTGTTCTAATGTCTGGTTATATTCTTGTTCGTTTCCTTTTAGAAACCTTTGTAAGTCATTGCTTGCACCACTATCGAGCTCTCTACTTCGTTGTAAGAGTCTTGATCGTTCAATTGGATCACTTGTTTGTCTTGCTTTTTCTATTAATTGTCTTGATGTATTAAAAGTGTCTTCTTGTCTTTGTTGTATATCAGGTAAATTGGCTCTTAAATCAAACCCTTGTCCTGCATTCCTTGCTAAGTCCTTTGTTCTTCCTATAAAGAAATCAGAAATCTTACTAGCAAAGCTTTTATCTTCTTGTGGTTTAGGAGCCTCAACCGAAGAAACCCCATAAGATGGTGCTTCTGTTTCGTTTATAACTTTAATCTCGCCTGTTCTTTTGTTCCTTATTGTAATAGCCATTATTGTACAATCTCCCATTCGTCGTTACTACTCTGAGCTCCAGAAGCAGTTACCATATCTGGATCAAGACCATATAACCTTACTTTATTCCTCACTAAATTTAAGGCATTCTCTAAATTGGCTTCAATATCTCTCTCTTGTGCATTCGTCGATTGAGCAACATACTTTCTTAACTCTTCTAATTCTTGAGGTGAGAACGCTGCACCAGTACTTTCTATCCTTGTCGTATCAAACACACCTCTCAATAGCTTATCTAGTTTAACAGTATCATTTGCTGGAACATTAAGACGTTTGGTTAGAAACGTTGAATATCTTCCAGCTATAGGCCCCGTTGAAACCCCTGTCTCCATCAATGTTTTAGCATCTTGAATCTGTTGCAACTTATCCACAACAGCTCTTGCAGCATTTCTTTCTCCTGATGTAGCAAGATTATCTATCTGTGATTGAATATCATTGCCTACAACCTTGTCTTCATCAGGGTATAAGAAATCATTTAATGCTTTATATTTAGAGATGTTTTCTGGGTCATTAATAGCTGCTTGCCTTAATTGTTCCTTTGTAGGTTCTCCTGCCTGTTGTGGTACTGGTACCCAATCTCTTGATTCTATACTAAACTGCCATTGTCCCCCTGTTGATAACTGTCCATCTTGGGTTGCTGAATAAGCTGGTTTAGGTTCTGTTGGGGTTGATGTATTACCAATTAATCCATTGAATCCTGGGCTGGGTGTAGAATTAAATTTTTGTATTGATAAGTTATTTTCAAAAGCTCTTTGTGCTTGATCAGCTTGGAATTTCACCATCTGGAATAAACTTTCTGCTTCTTCCTTCTTGGATTCTGCCTCTGCTAGCTTGACTTGTGCTGCTGTTTTTAAAGTATTAGAACCTGCATTTAAAATATCTTCTAATGAAACCTCTCTCTGAGAAGCAATATTAGCAGTTGTTGCTAGTGTTCCTAGTGTTTGTCCTCTTTGTTGTGCCGTAAGAGCGTCTACTGCTAAAGGATTAACATCAGTATTTCTTGCTCTAAGCTCTGGATTAGCTGTTACAAGCTCACTTGTTGTCGTCCCCATATCTTTAGATAACTGGTCAACACCTCTTGCTGCTCTACCCTCCCTTACTTTATTCATTACAAGATCCCCAAAAGAAGAAGATGCTCCACTCAAGGCTCCAGCTTCACTAACTTTATTAGCAGCTGCTTGTCTCATCTCTTCTATTTTTTGTATATCAGCCTGTCCTGTTGGCATATTAAAGTCTTCCTATAATATTACTGTATAAATTCTTCTTGTTGTTCAATTCACTCATAATCTTTGTTCGTGCATCCGCTTCCTTTTGTCTTCGTATTGCTAACTCATCAGCTTGTAAGTTTAGTTTCCTTGATTCTATAGCCCTCTTCCTTTCTTCTGTTATATTAGTTAAGTCCTCTGGTCTTGCTGTGGAAACATTTCTTCCAGCCCTTGCTTCTAAGACACTTGCTCTATCTCCTATTGTACCACCCTGTTGTACACCTAGTGTTGTATTGAGCTTATCTATAGTGCTTACTGTCTCCCCTTCTGTCCCTATCTGACGTTCCCTTTCTTTTTGTACTGTTTCTCTTGCTAATTTAATTCTTTCAAGATTAAACTTTTGTGAGGTTGTTGTTTGTGTTTTAGCTCTTTCTGCTTGGCTAGCTATTGTATTTGCTTGTAATGCCTGTTGTTCTTGTAAGTCCCCTACCCTTTTCTTTCCAATACCACTGGTTAATACCCCTGTCTGTACTTGAGTAGCCTTGGTATCGTCTATTCTATTCTTCCATTCTATTTTCTTTGCTGCTAAGTTCTCTTCTGATGATGCAGTTATATCAGCTATTTTGTTTATAAATTCTTCTTCTGTTTGTGCTTCATCTATATTATATGAGGATAAAAGTTTGTTAGTTTCGTTCTGAACTGACTGTATTTGGTTATATAAGTCTTCTGCATCTCTTATTGTCCCCTCTTTAATTCCAGCTTCAATCTCTGCTTTTTTTATGTTGTAATAAGGTTCTACTTGAGCAATAGCCTTCTGTAATAGTGCATCTGATTCTTTAGCAGTCAATGCTACTGTATTGCCAACATCATTTAACTTCTTCTCTAAATCCAAGATTGTATTAGCTGTGGTATCAATCATCTCTATTAAAGCGTCTGAATACCAAGTTCCATTAATAATGTCTCCGCCGTATTTCTCTTTCATTCTTTCTGCTTGACTCATATTAGAATTAGAAGAACTTGAAGAATTAGAACTATTTAAACTTGAATTGTTTGAGGATGAAGAACCACCACCGCCAACCGTTAAGACTTCCCCTGGGAAAATTAAGCTGGCGTTACCAGATCTGTAACCAGATATATCAGAAACCCTGACACCAAGTCTTTGAGCTATTGTAGAAAGGTTGTCTCCTGATTTTACTGTATATGTTTGAGCCATAATATAATGTTATCACACCTTTTGCTGTTTGTTACTGATTTTCTTGACTTTTTCTAGTTCCTTAGTAAGAAAAAAAACTTTATCTTCTAATACCTCAATCCTAGTCTTTTGTGGTTTTTGCTTCAATTTTTCTGGTTGTGAGTTTTCTTTGGGTTTAGGAGTAAGTTCTAGGGTTTTTAGATTAATCTTATAATCAAAAATACTTTCTTGTTTCTCTTCTATTTTAGTAAATAAATCTTTTTGTTTGTGGTCTGGAAATCCTTCAACCCACTCAATAATAACCCTATCTGTTTCAGCTTTATCTCCTATCCACATATTTAATTCTTCTTTAGCGTGAGTTCTACCTGCAATTGTTCCTTCTATCAGACCTGTTATTTTATTAAAAAATATTATCATGGCTCTCTGGTAAAAATTATTACTTTGAAAGTGTAGCTCACAGAAGTATCTTCCACCTCTATTATTATATCAGAACTTGTGATGTAGTAGTCAATTGAATCGGAGGTTGCCCATCCATCTTTAGGTGCTCTTCTTAATGCTGTACCATCTTCATAAAACACCCAAACCTTTGGTACATACCCTAAGGCATGATTAATAGTAGCACTAGCAGTCCCAGAAGATATTGTCTGACTAACAACATTGTATATGCTATGGCTAGGAAGTAAGCTACTAAAATACAAATTAGCATTACTTGCAGTCTTTGCATCATAACCTGGTTTTGCTATTTTTAGTACATATGCCATTATGCCACCTCATCTTTAAATATATAATAAAATCCGTTAATAACCCCTGGTCTCCCCCCATCTAAGGTGTTTCCTATGGTAATTTGTATGTCCGATGTTGTGATTTTAGTATATCCATAAAATGTGACACTAGCACCAGCCTGATACCAATCATGTTGATAGTACTCACTTGTTGTAGTAACCCCAAAACCTGAGCCATCATCATCTACATATTGTGAAAAGACCAATACAAAAGGTTTGTAACCTAAACTATGGGTAATTGTCTTAGTCCCTATAATCGAGGTACTAAAAGTACCAAAAGAGTGCACCTTCAATAAAGGATAATTACTATTAATGTATAAATTTTGCAATCCTGTTGTCTTTGCATCATATCCTGGTTTAGATACCTTAAAAACGTATGCCATTAAACTCCTTCATAGAAAATTTCGTAATTAATAACTATATCAACACCTGAGCCAACAGAACTTTTGAAATATACATAAGTGTCACTACAATACATAGATACGTTGCCTGGAGCAGAATATCTATTAGGAGAGGTAGTTGGTGCCCCACTTAGTGTGATATACCATGTAGATCCGCTGTCTAATCTAAAATATGCTATACATAGCGGTTTATATCCTAAACCATGAGAAATAGAATTTGTTCCATTCCCAGTCCTTGATATACTCCCAGAACTAGCAGTTTTTAAATGATTGAGCTCACTACTTAAAATTAAATTTTCTGGGTTTGCAGTTTTTGCATCATATCCAGCTTTTGCTATCTTAAATACATATGACATTGTTAAGCATCATTTCCCATAAATACTAACTCATTACTTCCATCGCTCATTCCAATTTGGTCATTATCAAGATCAAAATAAGTTTTTCCATCAGCACTTTGCACTTTTCCAGTAGTTACTGAGTTTCCACTTATTGTTGTCCCTGTTGAAAAAATTGGGTCGATAACACATTTAGAACCACTTGCTCCCATTGTCACTATTGCCACCAATAACTTACCATCCCCTACTGCACTGGTTGCTGTTGATGTCGTTTGTAAAACAGTTGTTGATGTTGTTGGCTCTAAGTAAACATACGTTGTAGCTGTAATATTCCCTGTGTTTCCAGATGCTATTGAATAGCTAGTTCCATCAGCAGTTCTGATTGTGCCAGCAGCCCAAGTGGCTGTATTATAATCAGTTGCAGTCCAGGCGACTGTTGAGACATAGGATTGTGCCCCAACTGTTAAAAGCCCTGTTGTTAGTGTTCCTGTTTTTATCTGTTCAGCTACTATATTTGTAATATTAAGTCCTGCACCTACAAATGGCGTTATCTTACAATCCTTACCAGTATCTCCAGTTTCTATGATAGCTACCATTAATTTAGTAGCACCACTTGCATCACTTATAACTGTTGACGTGTGAAGAACCCCAGTCTTATTCATATCAAAATAAACATATGTTGTTGCTGAGATGTTGCCTGTATTACCAGCTGCAATTAAGCTTGTAGCGGTACCATTTGTAAAGTATAAAGTTCCCTCAGTCCAAGCTGCGGTATCATTATCTGTTGAAGAAAATACGATATCAGTTGTTGCATTAATTGGTGGAATTATCTTGCTACCATCTACTGAACCCACTGCTATCATATTCCTAGATTGACCAGGAGAAAGTTTGGTTTCACCTGTGACTATTGTATTTTCTAAGAAAGCATTAAACCCTAGGTCAAGGTAGGTCATTATTCCTCCCTATCTTTATTCTTGTTGTACATTGGAGAAGCAGTTAAATCAGCCCTATAAATCTCATACATATTGTTCTTGCTTGATTCTTGGCCTCTTATCTTTATCCTTGTTGCCTTTATATCTCCCAAAGATACAGCATCAGCATCACTATTAAGTTGTCCTGCTGGCTCCCAGCCTTGTTCATCAGTTTTATAAAATATCTGCAACCCTGAGATCTTACTACCAAACACCCAAACCTCTTCCCATTGAAGGATTTGTTTAGGATCAGCACCATATATCCAATGTGTTTCAAAAGCAGAACCAAACTCTACTGTATTTTGTGCTGAACCAGTGAACATCTGGAAAACCTCACCATCGTCATTCCCCATAAACAAAGCTTTTCCTGTTGTGGTTACATATGTATGGAGGTCTGTAACCTGCTCCCCTAGCTCTATCTTGTTCCAGTCGTTTTGAGAAATATCATACATAAATAAAACATTAGAATAAGACTCGCCATCTACTGTTATATCACCTATATATACATATAAATAATCACCAACAATCTCTGCTTGGATAGCCGAAAGATTAGCTTCTGGTATAGCATCCCAATAATCTTGGACTGACCTACTTAGTTTTTGTGGTTTTGCTCCTGTATATACATACATACCATCTCTTGTGGCATAAAAGGTCAACTCATCTTGCCAAGCAATGCTATCTGCTGAAACTACACCCTTGCTCCCTATTTTGTACCTTTCGTCATTTAAAGTGAATATGTGCGTTGAGTTTTGGCACCCAACAAACATGTTCTCGCCGTTATATCCCACTCCTGTAATAACATCATCGAATGTAACCCAGTCGTTTGTTACATCCCAAGTAGCACTCCCCGAGTCTACTAAAGAAGATCTATAAGCCCTTGTAGGGTATTTAGTACCTGAAATATCTGTATTTAAAAGGTATACTCTTCTCCCAAAAGGTATCACATATTTGGCTTTAGGTGCATCTGTAACATTAGTTGAGGTTGACCAAGAAGTCCCATTATAACTTCTAGTTGCATCAACAAAATTAACTGCAAATAGTGTATCTAGTGTAGGCTCGTAAGCAAAGCGTACTTTATAATTCTTAGTTAAAGTTTGGGATTGAGTTGTCCATGTTCCTACTACATCTTTGTATATACCAGCATTTGTTCCTCCATCTATAGCAACAAAATGTTCGTGTGTACCAGTAGCCCTATCAAAATCAACACCACCCAAAATAGGTTGTGAAGCTGTTATTCGGGCGTTCTTTAGAGTATAGTCCCCTGTCTTTTTAAGAACACCAATCTTATCTGTTTTTAAATTTCTTGTGTCGTAAAGTTCTCCTTCTGTTGTTAAGAAAGGGGAAGTCCCTCTGTTAATTCCTGAGAACCCTCTCATTGGAAAAGTTGTACTCATAATTTTTAACCCTCATATAATTCACTACCATACGTTGCTTGCAGGAATTGGTTATTGCCAAGTGCCCTCTTAGAACTTATTAGTGATATTAAGTCTTCTGTTTGGCTCGATAAATCTTGCTGAATTGATTTTAAAGCATCAAAGTCCCTGACTTTTCTATGTGCTCGTAGCAACCCATAAGATACCAATAAATCCCTTGCTCCATAAGGTAATCCATGTTCGTCTGTATCATTTGTCATAACTACTGGTGCATCCCAGTACCACCAAAATATATACCCACCTGTTGTTGTTGGTGTTGGCTTAATTACTATCTGTTCACCTCTAAAAGCAAAATAAGGTTCATTTGTTGAATAATTACTCCCTGGTACCTGCTTCCCCTCATCAATCATCTCTGCTTTACTAGCACCATCAGTATTGCTACCTGTATAGTTAATGTCTACCCTACTAAAAGCCAAGAACCTATTAGGTAAGTTATATGTTGCGGTTCCAGATGTTAGAGCCTGACTCCCATACTGCCTGCGATAATCTGGTACTGACATCATTAGGCTACTAATAACTTTTCTAACCCCAGCTCTTAACCATCTTCTGACATCTTCTCTGGATATCTCTTCTAACTGTTTATCATTGAAATCTGCTAATACTTCTTCCGTCATTGAGTAAAGACTATCCTCAGTATACCCTGTGCCCTGTAGAGCATCAGAATAACCTGAGTATGTTGAAGCATTCTCGTTTTTAAATCTTACTTTATACCAGTCTGTATCAGAGCCTGTGGTATCCTCATAAGTAGTATATTGTTCATCTATATTAATATCTATTGTGTCAAGAACTGAGTAAGACCCATCCTCGCTTGATGCACTTGAAATCTCTATCTGGTTGTATTGGATCTTTCCTATCTTGGTTTTTGCAAGGTGAGCAAATGTAGCCCCCCCAGAAAATGTCAAAGTATCGGGTGCAGTTACACCAGTTAGTAGAATTATTTCTGACTTCTCTATACCTGGATCCCCTGCAACTATATAATCACCAGTAGCAAACCCCTCCGTGTTATCTACTGTCGCACTTGTTGCAGCTGCAGCAATATCTGCACTTAGTCTCGTAGTTTGCTGTATTAGTTCTGGATGGCTTATTGGTATAAGTACGCTCATATTTTTATTATATCATCAATATTAGGCTTATCTCCACTAGATGAACCTATTTTTGGTTTCTTTGAGAAAGTATTTATTATTGGTTTTATTAATTTTGCTCCTGCTATTGACACTATTTTTGGTATAGTACCCAAAAACCTAGAGAACCTTTCTGTTAATTCAATAGTCTCAGTAAATAGTTTATTGTATATTTTAGTTTTTAAGAATGATTCAGCTAGTGTTAGAGATTCTGAGAAACTCCTATACATAGTCTTCGCTTTGGCGAAAATCTCTGAAACAACTATTGTATCAGTTAGAGATCTAACAAATATACCTACCTTGGTAAATGAATCTGTTAACACTAAGCTCTCTAAGAAGGACTTAACAAACTGTACTGCTTTAGTGAAGGTATCTGAAAGAGTTATTATGTCTGTAAAGCTCCTAGTAAATGTCCCAAGCCTAGAATAGGCTTCTGATAGTGATAAAGTTTCTGTAAATGATCTAACAAACCCCATCGCTTTAGAAAGATTGTCTGATATAACAATATTCTCTACAAAGGTTTTGAGGGTTGCTTTAATGCTATTAAATGTCTCTGATAGGGATAGTGTCTCAGTAAAGGATCTGATGAATGTGCCTACTTTAGAAAGGTTGTCTGATATAACAATATTCTCTACAAAGGTTAACCCTGATTGTAAGAAGGCAGTAAAAATTTCTCTTCCCCCTCCGCTTGTTGTGTAATAAACTGTCATACGGATGTGATCAACAGATACGATGCATACTAATGCACTACCGACCGCAGAATAAACAACGCCAAAATTAGTATCATTGATTTGTGCAGCTGTCCAAGTTTCACCCCATAAATCAGAAGAAGAACCATAAGACACGTAGGATTCTGTAGCAGAAATAAAAGCCTCTGTAGCTTGATTAGTTGTTCCTATGCTACCATCAGCCTTTACTATAAAGACTCCTGTATCTATTGCTAATGGTGAAGATGCAGTACCTTTTACCTCGGCTTCCATCAAGATACCGTCTATCGTTGCTCCCGCAGGTATTGAAAATCCAAAATTTGTAGCCTTTAAATAATTTGTGAATTTCTGTCCTACATCTGCTGTGCTATAAGTATCATCACTTGTAAGAATATTCCCTGGATTTATCCAATCAGAAGCCTCCATAGGACTAGTATCATTTACTGCAGTTCCTGGGCTATTTGGTCCTGTACTCGTTTCTCCTCCACCAAATAAGAGGTTATCTGTAAAACTTCTAACAAACGAAGCTGCTTTTGTGAAGGTATCTGTTAAAGATAAACCATCTGTAAAACTTCTAACAAACGAAGCTGCTTTTGTGAATGATTCAGAGGTAATTATTGCATCAGTAAAGGATTTGGATATTGATTTAATAGAGTTTTCTGCAATAGAAATAGTATCACTAAGAACCTTTGTGAGTTCTCGCCCTAGTGTTTGTTTCCCTCCGTAATAATTTTGTCCGTAATATCCTCCACCATACATAATTTTTTAATCTATTTGATATACACCACCTAAATATAATCTATCAGCACTAACAGAAGTACAATCTAACTGAGCATTAGTTCCAGCGTTAACTTGAGCTTTAGTTAAATTTGGTGTATCTCCCACATTTATTAGACCCACCAATGTTTGGTAATAAGCTGATGCTATTATAGGTAAACCTATTATCGCTCTAGTCACTGTAGCACCTGCTGTATAACTATAATTTAGTATAGAAACCATTACTTGTTGTCCCGAAAATGACCATATTTCATTTTTAGTTGGACTACCTGAAGGAGCTGTTCCTGCTGTCCATGTAGGTACAGAAACCCACGTATATAATCTCTTTTCCTCATATTGATAAGGTTTTCCTATATTCATAGCAGGTGGATTAAGTTTGAGTAGTCTAGGAAATCTATTCCAGTCATCTGCACTATGTGAATATGGAGCAACTCCACTACCCTCATACAAAGCAACTTCTTTAAACCAGACATTACCGTCACTGGTATTAGCTTCTAGTTTAAGTGTAATTGCAGTTGCTGTTGCTGATATTGTTACTGTTTTTGAGACTGTTACCCAACTACCAATAGTTGCAGTTGTAGTACTTTTATTATCTGAACCGTCGTTAATGTTTATCTGTCCTATAGAGGCTGTATCTTGCCACATTGTAGCCCTCATTGTTACAGTTTTACCTCTTAATCTTTCAACTAAAGCCTCATCTAGTGTTTGATATAAATTCCCGTCGCTTGTTGCTCGTCTTATTTTTTGCCCTTTATAAGTTGTATACGCCCAAAGTTTTTTAACCTGGCTATCAGTTAGTGCTACCGATAGGACTCCTACATTTTGGATAAGACCGTCAAAGAAAGAGCCGGGAGAACCAAAATTGTTAGCACCAACAATCACACCGTCAGAGCTTATTGTTTGAGTACCTGAAGCGGTAACTTCTTTTTTAACTCCGTTTATCCAGATTTTTAACTTAGTATTGGTTGAGTCATAAACTCCGCAAATAAAATACCACTTACCAGCCTCTAGTGCTACATCAGAGTTTATTCTTGTGTTTGTTGTAAGCCCTGTGGTTAAAAACCTGATAACTCCTGTGGAATCTAAAATACCGATAATCGGACCACTTGCAGTTCTATGTCCATACATTTGACCAGTTACAAGAGATTCTGGCTTAATCCATCCAAATATAGTTGTGCTTCCAGTTATAGTTAAGTTTGTAGCAGAGGCGGCAGCAATCTTGAGACACTCAGAGTTCCCACTCTCAAAATCCCTAGCCTTACCCATTAACCCATCTTCTGTACTCGTTACTGTATTAGTATCAGTTAAGTCATAACCATTACTTGAAAGGTCTGTAGCATTACCACTAGCCTCATTTAAGTTCCAAAGTCCTTCAATATCACCGTCTGCAATACCTAATAAATCTATTAATTGTTGTTTTGTAAAACTTGGAAAACCACCTTGCACTGGATTGCCACTTGAATTAGTCCAGTCATCAGGTGTACTACCATAACCATTTGTCGAGTTATTTATAAAATTACCGTTTTTTATTAAATTAACATTTGGTATGTTATTTGTTTGTCTCCCTGTTATTTTTGTTTCTGCCATAGTTTAATTATAACTTTTTATTACAAGTAGTGCATTTACCCGGTACTTCTTCTTCACATACTAAGCAGTACATACTAAAATTTGGGCTTCCGTTTAAAAAATCACCTTTGCTTACTAAATAAAGGTTATCCTCTAAACCTTCTCTAGGTTCTAAAACTATTTTCTTACCCTTTAGTTTTCCGTCCTCAATTACTCCTAGTTTCATTAATTTAATTGTCCGATTGCTATCCAATCAAATTGTGCCACTCTATCTGCCCCAACATTGCCTGTTCTAGCTACTGCCCTAACACCAAAACTACCCGTTGCAGGCGTTCCTGTAACATAGATAAAAGCATTTTCATCGGCATTTGCATAAACTGACGTTAAAGGTGACATTGTAACAACAACTATAGGGGCAGTTGAAAACGTAATTCCAAAAGTAACTGTAGCAGTTCCATATGGTGTGCCAGATAATAAAGTAATTGGTTTTCTGCCCGTTAAAACTACTGAGTTGTTTTCATAAGCATTAGTTGTGTTGTCTTGTCTTAAAACTGCTACCTTAACTAATTTACTTGTTCCTGGAGTTAAAACTATGTGATCTGTATTTGTAATAGTTCCTATAACAGGGCTTGTTAAGGTTTTGTTTGTTAGTGTTTGTGTATCAGTAGTACCAACTATCGTACCACTAGGGGCATGTTGCCCATCTAATGTATCAGCATTACCTGCTACACTCTGGCTTGTCTGGTAACTTACCAATAGTACTGAGCCTGTTACTGGTGCTGTTGTAAATGTTATTGTATTTGCATCTGTTTCTGTATAGTCTGCTCCCCCACCTTTCATTAATTGCCCATCTCTATAAACTTGAATCGAGCCTGCTACATAGTTAAATGCTGTATCAAAAGCTGTGGTTGTTCCGTTGACTGTTCCACTTGGTGTTTCGTTTGTTACAAATGATGTTGAACCTGTTGCATAAGTTCCTGTTGAAATCTCATAATCTGCTAGTAAAATATCGCCTGTTTGTGGTGCTGTTACAAATGTTATTGTTGTTCCTGAAATTGAATAATCTCCTGTTGTTTTTTGCCTTACTCCATTTACATATAGCATTAAACTTCCTGTTACTGGTGTACTTGCTATCGTAAATGATGTATTAGAGCTATTAACTGTACCGCTAGGTGTCTCATTTCGCACATTAGCCGTTGCCCCTGCATTATCTAATTGTGTTTGTATATCATCAAATACCTTTTTTGTAGGTGCCAATTGTACTTGGTCACCTATTACTATTGTTCTTGCTGTTGTTGATTCTTGTTCTCTTGTGATTGTTAGTGTGTCTGTTGTTCTAGCTGTTACCCTACATATTTCCGCATTTGAAGATAATGGAGCTTCTCCTGTAACCCAAACTACTATATTAAACTCACCATCTGTTGATGGTTGGGGGAACCTTGAACCTTCCCCACTAGCTAGAACCAATGAAGTACCAGTTGTTGCTGGACTTGGTGCTGTTGCTACTGTTGAATATCCAAAATTTGTTATTGCATCCATTATTCTATTGTAAACTATTTAAAAGAAATAATTAAGCAGCTGCTGCTACAACAAGTTGGTGAGTTATTGCTAATGAGTCACCCGAAACAACATTAACTGCTGAAAAGACTTGATGTGCAAGTAGATTGCCACCTGTTGTATTATTATCTAACAACCCCTCTTCTGTAACTGCGAAAGATCCAGTAAATGTGAATGTTTTAGTCCACTGAGCTGTGTCATTAGTTACTGTTGTTGTTTCTTGTGAAGTAGTTGCTGCTGCTCTTGCTCCACCATTAGTTGTGATCTCAGTTTCTAAAGCTGTGTCTGTTACTGCTGCTGCGGTAGTGCCTGTCCCAAGAGCTATTGCTGTTACTGGTGCTGTTGTAACTCCATTCACCTGTCCTGTTACAATGCCAAATCCTATATTAGTAATTAAGTTCTCTGCTATTATTTCTTTAGTCCAATATCCCGTTACAAATGGGACTACTACATCAAGACCAAATCCTTTGTTAAGGGTCTTCCAAAGAAGGTTCCCTTTAAACATTGGTTTTACTTGACCATCTGCACCAACTAACTGTCTTTTTACTATTCCTTTTACTTTTACTCTTTCTGTTTTTGTTTTCATTTTAAATTAATTTCCATAATAAATTGTTACTGTGAAAGTTCTATCTGCTGTTTGAGCACCGCTAGTAACTATTGTTACTACTAAGTCTCCTACTAATGGTTGATTAAAGTAAAATGTGTTTGCGTCTGTAAACGCTGTTGTTGTGGTGTTCCTAACTAATGAAGCAGCTGTATAAACAGTAGCACCATGCTTGTCTGTAATAGTAACAGAATAAGTATCAGTTCCATCTAAATTTGGGGCGGAAATATGGATGCCTCTAAAAGTCCCTTTGATGGGTTGAGCAGCACTTGCAATAGTGGTGTCATTAACACTAAAGTCTACTGTTAAAGGTATCGAATATGTAGAAATATTATTCATATCTTAATAATAAGTAATTTAAAACTATTTGTCTACAATTATCTTTGATGGTTGCCCCATATAAAATGAGCTTGATTTATATTCCTCCCCTGCCATTTTCGCCCTTATTAACTTCCAGAAGTATAAGTTTCTATCATTTATCTCGCCCTCATAGCGTTTCTGCTGTTTTTTTTCAAAGTCGTTATTGTGGAGATCAAGGATCAAACCCATATCCTTAGCACTCAAAGAAGGGTCGAAGTGATGCTTCCCATAGCTTGTTTTTAGTCTTTTAATTTCATCTTCTACTTTAGCCATATGGAGATTATAACACAAAACCCCCTTTCGGGGGTTCAATGTAGTATCAAATAGACCAATAAAGGAATATTAGAATTGATACATTATAGCAAAAAACAGCTTCTTTTTCAACCTTTAATCTATTGGTCTAAAATAACAAACTACGTTCATTGTTGCTACTGCTGTCGTTGTACCAGTTACATTTATACCTACTCTATCTCCTGCTGCAAACACTAAGCTTGATGCAGTGGTAGTGAGAGTCCCTGATTGTACTGTATTAGCTGTGCCTTTAAGGTTGATTCCTGTTGCAACTTGGTCTCCATTACCTGATGTTTCTGTACCCTGTAATCGTTCGACTGCTGCTGAAACTGCTGAACCATCACTTCCTGCTGTTCCATGTACTTCTTTAACTGCTACTAATTCACATTTAACAGGTGCAATACCAATTACTTTATCTGCAATTGTTGCAGCCTGATAATCTTGGATTACAAATGCTGGACGATGTCCTTCTTCTATATTTCTTCTTCTAATCATAATTTATTCACCTTCTTTCATTTTGTAACTATTTAATAATAAAAAAGGCCGTACTATTAATACGACCTTCTTTATGGTAGGTGCCGTAACCTACCCCAGTTTTACCCCTTCTTGTGAAGGATACTTGTAGAGAGAGAATGCCCTCTTTCATTTAGATTTTTATTGTACGTCTCTCAAGAATGAGAATGCTCTAGGTTTGTCAGTTGTAAGTTCAGCATACCAATAAAGTACTGCTTCATAAGCGTCACTTCCTGATACCCTTGACAATACAGCTCCATCCTCTTGCATCCAGTCCCAATCTCCCATTTCCATGAACTCTAAGTGTTCAGTGTCTAGGAAGAATATAGTATTAGGTAGAGCGTCTTTATCTGCTACCCAAGCTATAGGAGTTGCACCACTTGAATATTCAAGTGCCTTCCAACCACCATCGAGAGTGAGAGTATTTACAAATCTACCATCTGCTTTCACAAGTGATAAATAAGCGTCTCTTAACTCAATAGAAGAAACAATCATATTGATTGTGCTTCCATTCTTTTCAACAGCTGAAATAGCTTCTTGAATTAAATCAAGAGTCAAATCTCTGTTTGTACCTGAGTTGTCATCATTAGCGAACGTAGAACACTTCCACCAAGGGTAAGTAGTTCTTGAAAGATTATGAAGAGATGTTACATAAGTACCATCATCTACTATACCTTTAAGACCAACCATCTCGTAAGAAGTTCCTGCTCCATCTGTTGAATTAGCTCGTACAACCTTTGAATTGTCTTCTACACCTGCATCTAATGCTGCTGAAACTGTTGCTGCGGTAGTGCTTGTTACAGCACTGATCACAACATCAGCGTCCTCAACTGCTCCTGTAGAAGCGTCAACTATATCCACCAACATACCATCTTGCAAGTAAAGAGTTCCAGGGGCATCTACTGTTAAAGTAGTACCTGTTCCAGGATCTCCGTTTACAAGAGCTCTTACACCAGTACCATCGTTGAATATTTGGTAACTGATTTCTTGTTTCATATCCTCTGTTACACCCTTCATTTCTGAATTAAGTGCTCTAACAATTGCTCCCTTGTCGTTTCTGGAAGCTTTCATTACAGGGCCTGAAAGTTGAATCCTACCTCTATTGAACTTTACTGTACCATAAGGATTCTTGTATTCTTGCTGTCCTGCTGTTGGAAGATCTGTTTCAGCTCCAGCTCCTACACCAGAGTTTCTCTGGTGATGAACTGTTCCTTTCCACTCTTTTCCAGAAACGTCTCTACTATTCCTTTTAATTTTTGAATATAAAGGAGTAGCATTGTTGAGTTGTCCCCTTACAACAGGTAAGTAATCGGTTTTTAATGCTTCGTCAAAATTAGTTAAATTCTGTGCCATGTGTTATCACCTCCTTAAAATAAGGCAAACTAAATACTTCATAACTTAAAATTAGTTTACTAGATAACAATGAAGAGTTTTTTGAGTTATTGAAAACGACTTGCAGCAGACCTACTTGCTTCATCCCAAGAACTTGGGGTGTTGGTCTGAGGGGTTCTAGGTTCACCACTACCAGTATTTTCAGTTAATGTTGGTTTAGCTTTATTCTTGAGATACTGTTTAATTTCGTAATCTCGTATAGGTTCTCTATTATTTATTAAGAAGAAAGCTTCGGGATCATAGACCTTATTATTAGGGTCTGCCATTCCTTCTAAAATCTTCTCTCTATCAAATTTAGGTAAACCATTCTTACCATTATACTGTCGTTCTAGTTTATCGAGTGACGCCTGAAATGCCCTGTCGGTTTCTTTCTGTACCCTATCCTGATCGATCTTTTGTAATGCTTCCTGAATTAATGGCTCTGTTAAACCTCTGATCGCTTCCTTAACATCTGGTGGTACATCTTTGAGCAAAGGATTCTCATCCATTGCACTAACCCTTTTTTCTACTTCTTGTCCTCTAGCTTCTTGCTCTTTTTTCAAAGCAGCAAGTTCTTGAGACCTTCTTGTAAATTCAGAATTTAGCTTCGTATACTCATTAAGAACTTGTTCTCCTGATAGTTCCCTACCATCTGGTAGTTTAAGTAACCCTTCTACTATTTCTTCTGATTCACTTGCGACATCTGACTGCTCGATATTGTCTTGAGTTTCCTGGTT
>Ga0210043_1001146_pt1 | contig 24050 bp, 33 predicted proteins | sample CryGeymet201501t_FD_183990 | JGI IMG/M metagenome (GOLD analysis project Ga0210043, IMG submission 183990) | Groundwater microbial communities from Crystal Geyser aquifers in Utah, USA - Crystal Geyser metaG 2015-01t (SPAdes) (version 2) | ecosystem: Environmental > Aquatic > Deep subsurface >... | reverse complement strand
ATTACGTTGATGAGTTTTCGAGGCTAAGAATTTCTGAAAACGGAGCTTATACCGAGGCAGAAACAGAGGTAGATACCGATGGTATACCAGATGACAACCACCCGGTATACCAAATGGAAACCCAGGTAAGGTTAGGTAAGGTTAGGTTAGGTAAGGATAAGAAAGAAGAAGAGTCAGAACCTGATGGTTCTTCCGATTCTACTTTACACGAAATTAACGATACCAAAGAATTCAAACAAGCTAAGCTACTGCTAACACTTCACCAACAACAGGACCCTAAGTACAAGCGAAGCCTTAACCAGATAAGGTCGTGGGCGGTGGAAATCGAAAGATTAAACAGAATTGACGGCAGAGAATGGGATGAAATCGAAAGCGTTATACGATGGGTAAAAACTACAGGAAATTTTTGGTTTTATAACATTATGAGCGGATCAAAGTTAAGAGAAAAATTCCCGACTTTAATAGGGCAAATGAATAATAAGCCATTTAATTCACCGAAAAAAACAATAAAAAATTTTGATGAAAGAATATTAGATTTGTAAAGGAAATAATTATGAAACTTTTAGACAAAAAGCCAGAGGTCGATAGCGTACAGCAATTTTGCGAAAGACACGGCGCTTACATGGCAAATAAAATAGTTTTATTTGAAGGTAGAGAAATGTTAGATCATTGCCCTAAGTGCGTAGAAGAGAGACAAGAGAAAATTAGACAAGAAGAGGAATATGAAAGTATTCAAAAAGCAATATACCGAAGAAAAGAATTTTTAAGAAAAGCCAACATCGAGCCAATGTATTACGAATCCACTTTGGATAATTACATAGCAGAAAGCGAAGAGCAGAAACAGGCTCTTAATTCTGTTAATAATTTAGCGGAAACAAAAAAGGGAAAAGTTATTCTTTTGGGCAAGAATGGGACCGGGAAAACGCACCTTGCAGTTGGGGCCATTCAGAAAATGGGCGGTGCAATTTATACTATGTTTGAAATTGTAACCAGAATACGATCGACTTATTCAAAAGGATCTGATTTCGACGAGATAGAAATATTGGAAGAGCTTGCCGATATTCCCTTATTAGTTATCGACGAAATAGGGAGGACAAAGGGAAGTGATGCTGAAAGTAACTGGTTATCCTACATTATCGACAAACGTCATGTAAGGTTTAAACCACTTATTTTAATTTCAAACCGGCACACAAAGAAAACATGTATACAAAAAGGATGCGACCAATGTTTAGAAAACTTTATGGATTCTGATGTTTTGAGTAGAATTTCTGAGGACGGAATACTTATCACATTTACCGGAGAAGATTATCGAAAAACGAAAAGGAATAAAAAATGAAATTTCAAGATTTCATCAAAGAATTCCCGGACAGAGAAGAGGAAGTTACCGAGAGGGCGGCGATTATTGAATATTCCGCAGGAATTAGCAGGCAGGAAGCCGAAAGAGTAGCAGTAGAAATCCAGGTGAATAAGCTAAACATTGACAACAAGGTACGAAGGGGTTAGGTTTTAGGATATGGCAACACCAAGGAAAAAACCGGAGGATTTAAAGAAAGCCGGGAGGAAATCTTCTTTCACCGCGGAAAGGAAAGCCGTGGCGCTGGCAATGGCAAGAATGGGCGCAACCGATATGCAGATAGCCGAACATATTGGTGTAACTGAGCAAACTGTTAATAATTGGAAAATTAAATTTCCAGAATTCTTTGAGTCCTTAAGGGATTTAAAGGCACAATCCGACAATAAAGTCGAAAGGGCGCTTTACGAATTAGCTACTGGATACGAATACGACGCAGAACGGCCACTTGTTGTTTCGGATGGAACAATGAACGGAGCCCACGTAGAAATTGCAAAGTACCGGGAAAAGCAAGCGCCGAATCCCACAGCGATTATTTTTTGGCTAAAGAACCGTCAACCGGCGAAATGGAGAGACCGACAAGAACACGACGTACGTACCGAGATTGTGATAGGTAAGCCTTTACCTCCGGAGAAATTTCTAGATAATGAAGGTTGACTTTGGACAAATGCACCATTGGTATAACCCGACTTTCTACCCTTTGGTTTTCGATAAAAATCGATTCATAATCAAAAAAGGTGGGGCAGGGTCCGGGAAGTCGGTCGATACATTTAGGACCGCTACCTACCGCATGGTTGCCGAAAAAGGCCATAACTATCTAACCCTTCGGAAATCGGCAAATAGTAACCGTACATCAACCTACCCCCTCATGAAATCTTGTATTTCAGACTGGGAACTGTTTCCGTTATTCAACGAAAACAAGACAAACAGCATTATTACTAACAAGTACAACGGGAATCAGATGAAGTTTGCAGGCCTTGATGATGTGGAGAAGCTGAAATCCATCACGTTTGAAAATGGTCCGTTGACAGATGTCATAATCGAAGAGGCTACCGAGATCACCGAAGAGGATTTTAATCAGATAAACTTAAGACTTCGAGGTCAAGCAAAACAGCCTTTCCAGGTTACGTTAATGTTCAATCCGGTATCTGATACTCACTGGATCAAGAAAAGGTTTTTTGATAACCCAGGCCCGAAGCGAAACAAGATTACCATTCACCAATCTACCTACCTAGACAATAGGTTTCTCGATGATGACTACAAGGACGAACTTGAGGCGCTGAAATACGAGGACCGGATTTATTACGAAATTTACGCCCTCGGGAACTGGGGAAGTATTGGAAATCTGGTATTCAGAAACGTTCGTTTCGAAACCTGCCCTTATCGATACGAGGATTTTGACGAAGTTCTCTCTGGCATGGACTTTGGTTACAACCACTATCACTCTATCCAGCTCATAGGCCTAAAGGATGGAGTTAAATACTCATTCCGTGAATTGTATGTTAGGCACATGACCAACGATGAAGTGATGCTGGAAAACGAAAAACAGGGAATTCTTGATAAAACAACACTTTGCACAGCGGATTCCGCAGAGCCTAAAAGCATTAGAGACTGGAAAAAGAGCGGTTACTATATCGATCCAGCAAAAAAGGGCCCGGACTCGGTACGGCAACAAATAGGATGGTTAAACCGTGGGGAATGGGTTATTGATCCAATAGCCTGTCCAGGGTTAGCAAGCGAAGTAAAGTCGTACAAATGGAAAGAGGCTCGCGACGGATCGGTACTTGATGAACCGGTAACTTTCAAAGATGATGCGATTGCCGCATGCTTAACCGGAGACACAATTGTAAACACAGAAAAAGGGGACATAAAGATAAAAGACCTTGTCGGTAAATCGGGAGGGGTTAAATCATGGGATTATAAAAAGGAATGCATAAAATCTTTCAACGACGTATCTTTGACAAGGAATAAGCAACAGATATATACTATCTACCTCGAAGACGGTGGCTTTATTAAGGCAACGGCAGACCATCCTATTTTGACAAAAGAAGGTTGGAAAAAAGTTTCTGAACTTACTGAACATGATGAGGTGGTAAAAATTGACTGTAGTTTATGATGGTAAAAAATGGACAAAGGTTAAGTCTGGATATTATATCTGTTCAGTTAAAAGCAGAACTTTTAAGAATTGGCTACATCAATATGTTTACGAAAAAGAAGCTGGAAAAATTCCTGAAGGTTTTCATATTCACCACAAAGACCGGAACAAAGATAATAATTTGATAGAAAATCTTATTTTATTGTCTTCGGAAGATCATTCTAAAGAACATGGAGAATATAAATATAGCAATCCAGAAAGATATAGAAAACAATGCGAACATCTGAATAAAATACGGCCCAAACATGTATGGCCAGAAGATCCTATAAAATTCGAACAGCACAGAAAAGCTTTAAAAGAAGGAATGAAAAATTCCGAACAAGTAGAAAGGGTTTGTAAAAACTGTGGGGATCAATTCATGGCTAAGAAATTCGGCAGACATATATTTTGTTCGAATAAATGTAAATCAAAACATAGAAGAGAAAATAAATTCGATGAAGAAATTAGGATATGCACGGTTTGCGGAAAAGAATTCAAGGCAAATAAGTATAAAGAAAAATCTACCTGTAGTAGAAGTTGTGCTAATGTTTTGAGAGCAAGGACTATAAGAAATGCAAACAATTAAGATAAAAAAAATAGTCAAAGAAGAAGAACTGGAAGACGTTTACAATATGGAAGTGGAGGATACGCACAACTTTTCAGTTAATGGTGGATACATTGTCCACAATTGTCGCTATGCGATCGAGCGAAAAACAACCGGAGATGTTTCCATCTTAGACGTTTTGTGAAATTATGGTATGATAAACCCCGGAGGCCACACATGGCAAGAAAGCCGACCGTTTCAAAGCAAATAGAAAATTCACTGACAGGCCTTGTTGACGGCATACGAGACCGACAAACCGGAGGGAGTTATCTTTCCGGATACAATACACTTTCCCATTCCAACAATTACAGCCTACTTTCTCTCAATCACCAAATACTTACCTATATGTTCACCGGCAACGGATTGTTTCAGACAGCAATACAAGTGCCAATTCAAGACGCAATAGCGAAAGGCGGCATCATTGAATCCCCAGAGCTTGATGATTCCGAGATCGATGAGGTATGGGCATTCTGGGAAGATACTGGTCTATGGGATACGATTCTCAACTATTTTACTTGGGTCAGACTTTACGGCGGAGGGGCTATAGTAATCAACACCTCAGGAGATCCGAAAAGCAATCTCAGAATGACCGAAATAGTAGACCCGAAGCCGGTGGAATTTTACGATGTAGACCGGTGGCAGTTACTACTCACAAACGTGTGGAATCAATCGGTGTATCTGGGGGACGAGCCGGAAGGAGATCAGTACTACCTCAATGGTCAGGAGATCCATAAATCTCGAGTTATAAAAACAAGCGGAAAGAAGGCCCCGTCGAGAGTTAGGCAACTTCTTGGTGGCTGGGGCATGAGTGAGGGAGAGCGGATGATTAGAGACCTCTCGCTCCACCTTAAAACCCAAGATGTACTGTTCGAAATACTTGACGAATCTAAGGTAGATGTATTCAAAATTAACGGATTCAACAACCGGCTTGCTACCGCCGGAGGAACTCAGGCGATTGAGAAAAGAATCCAATTAGCAAACCGGCTCAAGAACTATATGAACGGACTTGTTATGGACGCCGAGGATGACTATGAAAACAAAACCAACACCTTCGCAGGGCTCGCCGATGTATCCGCAGAAAACCGAATATCAATAGCTGCAGCCCTTAGGATTCCCATGGTTAAGTTGTTCGGACTTTCCCCAGCTGGATTTTCTACCGGGGAAACAGACCTAGATAATTACAATATGATGGTGGAGTCAGACGTTCGTGCAAAGCTTCGCTACCCCGTCCGAAAGCTACTCGACCTCACCATGTTCCGACTATTCGGTCGGGAAATCGAATATACTTTTAAATGGCCTTTACTCAAAGAAGCTACCGAGAAAGAGAAAGCAGAACTTAATACCTCAAAAGTAACTAACCTTACTTTCTTGTTTGATCGTGGCCTCATGACCGGGCCTGAGGTTATGGAAGAAGCCCAAAAAGAAGGAATCATCAATATCCAAACCGCAGTTGCTAAAGGGATGCAGCCGACCCCACCTATTCCACAAGTTGAAGAACCGGCTATGATAAGAAACTCTGCAGGGCTTGGGTATAAGATGCCAGGGCAGACTACAACCAAATTCCGGTTGTGGAAAAAGAAAGTAAAAAATAATTCCAATTTCAAAGAAGAAGACCACCCAAGGGGTGAAGATGGAAAGTTTGGGTCTGGGGGTAATAAAGGTGGGTCTGAAAAGGAAAGCGGACCAAATTCAGGAAATAAAGCCTCGAAAAGAAAATCAAGAGACGAAAGAGGTTGGATTGATTATCTAACAAGACCGAAGCCTCAGTTAAAAGAAGATTTAAAGAAGGCAGAAAAGGATTATATCGAAATCGTTAAAAACGATTATCCTGATATAAAAAAGGAAGTCACCGAAGAACAGCAGATGTCAATTTTAATATACACTGATGGTGGATACGGAAAAATTAATGAGCAACTTATGAAAGGTGGAGCAGATAAGGATGTGCAAAGAAACATTGAGCAAATTAGTAACTTTATTGATACGCACCCCCTGAAAGATGAGACGGTTCTTTACCGAGGCCTGGTCCTTCCTCCTGGAGAAAAGTGGGAGCCTGGAAAAAAGTTTAGTAACAATGGTTTTTTATCTTCGAGCATAAGTAAAGACGTGGCGATGAATTTTGCCTCAAAGACATTTGCAAAGCCAGATCAACAAGCGGTGATAGTTTTCAAAGCCACGAAGGGTTCGCCAATTGCGCCGGTTGATGGACTCGGGAGATACAAAAATAAAGAAGCCGAATTTATTGGTAAACCAGGAATGAAATTTAGAGTAGTAAAAGCCACCGAAGGATACAAAGGGAGAATGGAATATGAAGTTGAAGTTATTTAGAAATCAGGAAAGAGAACCCGAAGAAATCACGGACGAGGACATTGAAATAATAGGATTAGATGAAAGATTTTACGATTATTCGATATTTTCAGAAGTACCAAAAAATGAGGAAAATAGAGAAAACACAGAAGCGTAAAAAACGCCCTTGTAAGTAATTATTCAGTAAAGACTTACAATGGTAAAAATAACCCAACTGATTATATATCGATTTTTCAACTACGCTTCCTACAACTATGCGTTACATTTTGAATAATCGATTGTAGCGCAGTTCTATTTCCTTATACTATAAGGACTTACGTATTTTGTGTCAAAATGTGATAACACAATATACTTGTATTTGTAAGTACTTATAATACAATGATTTATAAACTACCAATTTGCAATTTATCCCCCTTTTTCGCCTAAAATATGAAGATAATCGCAGACAAGACAATTTTCAAAAAATATGATATACTGATTTATGGAAAAAAAGGTTTACTTGTTCTATAACGGCCCATTGTCTCAATGGGCAACAAGTTACATCTGCATCGACGGATGTATGTATAATTGTTGCGAGCAATACATGATGGTTCAAAAAGCTTTGTATTTCGAAGACCTCGAGACGGCAAAGAAAATAATCGAATCACAAAGCCCGTCCGAACAAAAGCAATTAGGAAGATCGGTTAAAGAATTTAATTCCGACGAGTGGGGAAAAGTCTCTGAAAGATTCGTGTACATCGCCAATAAAGAAAAGTTCAAAGAAAAACTATATCGGAAATATTTACTTGAGACAGGAGATTCCATAATTGCCGAGGCAGGCCCTACAGATACAATATGGGGAATCGGGCTATCTGAAGATGATCCAAAGGCCCTTGACCCTACTCAATGGAGAGGAGAAAATAGGCTTGGTAAAATACTCGTGCGAGTAAGACAGGAAATACAAGATGAGATTTCGGGAATCGTGGAGTGATCCAGCCTACAAGAGATTAAGGCAATTCTTTTTTGATAACTATTTTCATCCACTAATCGAAATAGCTAAAGATTACGGGGCGATAAAAAAGCAAGGAGCAATCCAAAACGCCGGGACTTCTCACCTGGTAGAAGCTATTAGGTCAGGCCGGATCAACTTCGACGGGGTACAATTTACCGGTTCTGTCAACTCAAGAATTTCCGCAGACCTAAAAGGGTTTGCAGAGTTCGACAGACGAACAAATGGGTGGAGACCAATTAAGGCAATACCGTTGCCAATCACTACCGCCTTATCGGCCCGAAGATTCCAAAATGAATCTATGCTTAAAAGGCTACAGATCGAAATCGACCGAATGGAACAACGGGTCAAAACGTTAGTAGAAAACCTTGATTTCAATATGCAAGGATCGATTTTCGACATAATCGAAAGTGCAGATCGAGACATAGACGACCTTGCGGTAGGGCTTGGTTTTACTCCCGAGCAATTATCACGGTTACGAAAAGACTATAACGAAAACATGAGGTATTGGGTCCAGCAGTGGGACCAAGAGCAGATTGTTCGGCTCAGGGATATGGCTCAGCGAAATATGTTAGCCGGAATGAATCGGGAGCAATTAGCCCAAGCGATCCAAGCCGAATGGTCGGTAAGTGACAACAAAGCCCGTTTTTTAGCCAGACAAGAAACAACCCTTCTTTCCTCAGCGATCCAGGACCGGAGATACACCGACGCCGGTATAGTTTGGTACATTTGGCAAGGGGTAGCGGATAATAGGCAAGTGGGGAACCCGGCCGGTGAATATCCCAATCCTACCCCAGGCCATGGGAATCATTTCGCAATGAATGGGAAAGTCTGTAAAATGTCAGACCCAACGGTTTACGCAGATTCGATCGAAGATGCAAAGCGGGGGGTATGGAAACCGAAGTCCGCAATCGGTGCAGACATGAGGCACCCAGGAATAGCCTTTAACTGTCGATGTACACGCCGTCCGTTAGTGCCGGGGACATATTAGGGGGAAACATGAAAAACCAGAAAGCAAGGAAGATTAGGAAAACGGCGACAACTTACGCCGATGGTGTTGTAAATCAGTGGCTTTCAGAACTTCACACGAAACCTTTAAGAGTTCGATTCTCAATAGCGGTCATGGTTTTATTCAAGGTGAAGCTGTCATAAGTTTGACATTTACTTCAAACGGTGATATTCCTTAAACAGAGGTAGCAAATGGCAGTAGGAAAACGCTACAGGGCCGAGCATATTAGGCCGGGTCTTGTAGGGTATCCCGAAAATGAGCAGTTAGGTACTCTCCTTGTAACCCAAGAGGCCATCGATAAAATGCGCCCTACTTTTATCGGAAAGCCGGTTGTAAACGTAGATCATACGGACGCCTCCCCGGAGGACCTGTTTGATTTCACCACCGGACAGCTCGAAGAAGTTGCGGTCGGAGTAGTAGCCGAGGTCGGAAAATTGGAGAACGGCTGGGATTATGTGGACGTTGTCATTTGGGACGAAGATACACAAAAGAACATCGAGAATGGATTTTCAGTATCCAATGCATACCTCCCCACCGAAGAAGGCCCAGGAGGGGTCGAAAACCAAATTCCTTATGACAACGAGCTTAAAGACGGTGAGTACCTGCATTTAGCGATAGTACCAAACCCTCGCTACCAAAACGCCAAGATATACGCAAATAGCGTACAGTTGGAAAGAAACCCCCAGGAGGATAAATCTATGGGAATTAAACTCTTTCGGAAGAAAGAAGCGCCAAAACCGGTAGTAAAGAATGCTGCCGAGGAAATGGAAGAAATGGACGTGACCAACGCTGTCTACAAGAACGAAGACGGCTCAGAGGTATCTCTGGAAGAAATGGTCAACGCATACAAGGCACAGAAGAACCAGTCAAAAAACTCGGTTCTCAATGAGGACGACGAAATCGATGTAGACGGGGAGAAAGTGAAGGTTTCTGAACTTCTCAACGCATACAAGGCCGGGAAAACTGCCGAAAACGCAGAACCTCCTCAAGATGTAGTCGTCGAAGAAGTAGTTGACGAAACCAAACAGGGGCCCGGAATGGTTTCGAATTCGGCAAAGAAGGCCGAGTCTGTCAATAAGGCGATCAAAAACGCCGCAGGTTCCGAGGGGATTACCCCGGTCAAGATTTTGACCAAGCAAGACCGGCTTGCCATGGGTAAGGCCCGTTACGGTAGCCTTGTAGATCAAGGAGGTTCTAAATGAGCTTCAACCCCAATCAGTTCGAGCAAACCCGACCTGTCGGAGAACTCGACCTTCAAACCAATCCAAACCCCTCGGTAATGACCGTACGGATTGACCCAGCTTCGGAGGCGACCTTTGTACCCGGTCAGGGTGTAAAGTTTGTGGACAAGGGAGCAAGCGATCCAGGCGGAGTACCTATTGTGGGGGTACGGTCAGGCAACACTGACCAATTAGACGGGATCATCGTTTTCTCCACAAAGAAAGCGGAGTTTGTAGCTAATGACCTGGTACAGATTGCCGGGAATGGTGTGGTAATGGTGCTACTCGCCGGAGCTACTTTAGCTCGTGGCGTAGACGTAACCCTGGACAACTCCAACGCAGGGGAATTTCTTGCAGTTACTACTGCAACCAAGGCCGGTACCCTTATCGATAAAGTCGCAGACGGCGACCAGGGCCGGATTAGACTTCAATTCGTGGAGGCCTCAACATGATCGGATTAAAAATCATGAATGCTGACGGCTCGATCAATGTTGGGAGTACCGGTTACAAATACGCAATCGATACCCTCACCGAGATTAAGAACCGGGTAATTACTCAAAAGTTCTACGAGGTTTCTCCGGCTGAATTTATGCCGGTAGACGTAGGACAGGCGAGTTGGATGGATGAAATTGTACAGCCCCTGAGCTTTCAGACCGGCGGGGATTTCTTCCAAGGCGACGTTGACACCCTTGAGGGCAACGGCCAAATCGCTTCAGTCGGGGCAATTCTCGGAAACGTGAGAATGCCTATTAATACCTGGGCAAAGGGAATCAATTACACCGTAATGGAAATTGAGAAAGCCCTCGCCGCGCAGAACTGGAATGTGGTCGAGTCCAAGCTCGAATCACTCAAAAAAAACTGGGACCTCGGAATTCAGCAGGTAGCCTTTTTAGGCCACCCCTCGATTACCGGAATGACCGGACTGATTAACGCCTCAGAGGTTAATATCAATACGGCGTTGATTACCGAGCCTCTTTCAGAAATGGATGCGACCGAGTTTACCCTTTTTGTAAAAGGAGTTCTCACGGCGTATTTCACCAACAGCAACGATACAGCAATGCCGGATACTTTTGTTATTCCGACTTCTGACTACCTTGGAATGGGAGTTCCATATTCCTCAGCTTACCCCAACATAAGTAAGCTGGAATACCTGGAAAACAATTTCAAGAAGATGACCGGAAACGCAGGTTTCCAGATTCTTCCCTTGGCGTATGCCCAAGCGACCAGAAACGAGAAGTTCGGCGTAAACAAAAACCGGTACACCTTGTACAAGAATTCCCCGGACGTTCTTACCATGAACATTCCGGTCGACTTCACCATGCTACAGCCTGGAACCTCGAACAACATCATGTTCCAACAGCCAGCGTATGGTCAGTACTCGGGGGTACTTATTTCTCGAAAGCGAGAAGTCCTGTACTTCGATGAAACCGCTCCATCGACTTGATAGTTGATATCGTAGGCAAGGGGAAGGATTCTTCCTCTTGCCTTTCTTCGTCTAATCCCAAGTGGGTAGTATCTACTGCCTACGGAAAGGTTGGGCAAAAAGCGGATAAGGTCTTTAACCTTCACAAGCCGGAAGTGTTAGAACCTTGGTTATCAAAAGCCCCGGCCGTACTTATGGGGCCGTTTATCGAAGGGAAAGAGATTTTACCGGCACGTCAGTTGATTGATAAATTCGGGGATATATTTCACTCCTCGATTGCTTGGATGATAGGGTATGCGGTACACCTTGGGTATACAGAAATCCATCTTTATGGCGTGGACATGATTCACGGTAGCGAATACGGAGAGCAGAGAGATAGCCTTTTTTATTTAATGGGGTATGTTTCGGCACTCGGTATCGTGATACAATGCCAAAAGGGATCAGGTATTGATACCCTAAAAAAACCATCGTACCAAAAGGAGATTGTGTGAAAGTATTAAACCAAGGACAGCGAGCATTTACCGTAAAAAAAGACGGGGCCGATTTTGTATTGCTCCCTCGAAAAGTAGTCGACCTTCCGGAAGTCCAAGCCAGATCCATGGCAAAAGCCTACCGAGAAATTACCATTCTCGATGAAATCGGGCAGGAAGTAGAGGAGACCAAGAAGCAAAAGTCAAAAAAGGTAAAGCCAGAAATTGACGAAACCGAAGAGGATAAAACCGAAGAATGACTACCCCTGAGGAATTCCGGGAATACTTCGACCGGGGACAATTTACCTATGGGGATACTGCCCCGGCGGTAAGGGATAAAGATATCGATTCGGCCATAGCAGAGGCCACGGCCGTATTTAATACCGCCCTCTACCCCGATGAGGTAGCAACCATAGCGTTTCTTTATCTCACGGCGCACTTTCTTTCTCTGGATATCGATGCGTCGAATTCCGGAGGCCAGCCTTCTTTTAATCAAACTTCCCGGTCTGCAGACGGAATAAGCGAATCGGTACAAATCCCCGAATGGATGATGAAAGGGGATTTTGCTTTTTATTCAACGACCTACTACGGTCAAAAGTGGCTAATGCTCACAAGGCCTTATCTTGACGGAGTAGTCATGGTGGTCGAAGGCTCTACCAGGCCTTAGGGGGATTTATGGCCGGAGGTATACAGATCGATGCAGATTTCTCCGGCCTTAATAAATTACTCAAGCAATTGGAAGCTAATTATTACGTAGATATCGGAATTCTTGGCGAAGGAGCCGAATCAGAAGACGGGGAGCTCAACGTCGCAGGGATTGCCGCAGTCCATGAATTCGGCTCAATTACGCAGAAAATCCCAGAACGATCGTTTATTCGTCTTGGGCTTACCTACCGACGGAAAAACCTTCAAAAGGCCGCAGAAGCCGTATGGGTTCAGGCGCTGGAAGGTCAAAATATAAAACTTATTTTTCAGCGGATTGGTATAGCAGGAGAAGAGGCGATCAAGGAAGCCTACGATACCGAGGGGTTTGGTACTTGGCAGGGGTTTAGCGACAACTATACAACCAGGCCGAGCGGAAGACCTGTTGATGAATCTTCGAAACTGTTACAAGATACCGGTGGCATGATGAATGCCACGACCAGCGCAGTAGGCCAAGGCGGAGGTGACTAATGGTCCCGAATCTTAACAGAGCCCTTAGGGGATGGACCGAAAAAAAGACATGCTTGAAAATAACCTCTACGGTAAGTTCTATAGGTCTTAAGGAAGAAGTCGCCTTTCTTGTAGACCTGGATGTAAACCTACAGCCAACACCGGAAAATGAACTCAAGAAAATGCCTGAGGAGTTCTGGTCTTGGGCATGGTGGAACGTAATAATCAAAAGTAAAACAGAAATACTCGATACAGATGACGCAATTATAGTCGATGGAGCACGGTACCGAATACAGAAAGTCGGGGATTGGAGAAGGTCTGGATTTTCTAAGTATCAATCGATAAAAGATTTTGATTTTGAAATCGAAACGGGCCAAGATGGCGAGATACTAACCTATAACGGCCAGCCGGTACTTTACCAAGAGGAGGTAGTTACATATGCCGGAAATTAAAAGCGGTTCAGGAATTAGTCTACGCCCGGTCAATGGAGATTTATTCATCGATGGTTTCGTACCTACCGATTCAGAGTTTGTTATCTATGTTTCAAAAAGCGGACTTGATATCAATTCGGGAAACATAAACCAACCTAAGTTGACTATAGCCTCAGCCCTCACCAGGGCCTCAGAGCTTCTTGTAGGGGACCCGGATTGTTGCGCCGTCAGAGTGGATATCCAAGGGGCCGGTAGGTATACCGAATCCTTTACCGTACCGGCTAATGTTATTTTGACCGGGTTCGCCGCATCGATAGTTGGCCAAATCACATTGGAGCCAAGAGCAAGAGTTAATATCTACGCACATTATCCATCAGAGTCTAATCAAATTATGCTACTCAAAACCGGTGGCAATGGGGCTTGGTATACTTCCTTTATTTCAGACGGAAGGGGGACTGCAGGAGATATTACTGGATGTACAAATGCAAAAAGCGAAACAGACGGGAGTATTTTATTTGTCGATTGCGCTTTATTGTTTGTTAGTGCAAATGGCAGAGGGATAGAAGATGAGGCACCTGGGTTTGGTCATATCCACATAGACATTAAAGATCTTTATTTGGCCGGGGAAAATGCGGTCGGAATAAGGCTCCAGGGAGGCGCTTCGGACGCCGTTGGATACATAGACCACATCCTTGAGGTAGGAGCCCAAACAGGTACTACAGGCATTAGTGTGGAGCAGAATTCTCTGGGTCGACTGATAGCCTGCGAGATCATCGCGGATACTGCTTGGAGCGTATCGACCACGAGCCCTGGTGGGCAGTTGTGGTTAGTATGCCCCAGGGTAGTTGGTGCAACATCGGGGACCTTGAGCTAATGCAACCGGCAGAATTAATCATTACCATCCTTACCAGCTATTTAGGACTCTCTCAGGACAGGGTATTCCAGGGGGTCCAGGGCATAAAACCCAAACTTTCAGGTATCAACGTCGTGGTTAAAGAAGATACTTCCCAGGTAATCGGCTCAAAGTCGACAATTAATGACCAAGCCCAGGAGGTATCATCGGTAGTCTTATCTACCCCGGTAGATTGTGAGATATTTGGAAAAGATTACTCGGTTGTTGAAAGAAAAGAAGAAATACTCATGGCGATATCCTCGGTATTTGCGCAACAACTTTGCGACGAGCACTCCATGAGAATTGACCGTCAAGGTTCCATAATGGATTTATCTAGGGTCGAAGGGGCTCAAGCTATGCACCGTTACCGAATTGGTGTTATAGTTAAGCACATGAAACAGAAGTCGGTAAGTACAGAATTATTCTACGACGAAACAAAATTGCAAACCTCGGAGGTAAAGATCGATGAGTAAATTATCATTGTCAAATGTGGTGAGAGTTTCGCTACTCCAGGCCCTTCGAGGGCTTGCAAATGCGAATACCTCAGCCCTTGCGATCATCACGGATGAAGAACCGATTCCAGCCAATTACGGAACTTCAAGGGCGTACCTTGATCCTTCCGGCGTTGCTCAAGATTTTGGTTCTGGATCAGATGTTTTCCGCATGGCTCAGGTAGCGTTTTCCCAAAGTCCAAACATCATAACTGGGGGAGGATTTCTTCAAATTATCCCCCGGCTACAATCCGCCTCAGCAAGCAAGGCCACAATCCTTTCTTCTTCCCCTGTTAATCTTTTAGCTCTTACCGAAGATGACTACGAAATAAACCTGGCGATAGACGGGGGGGCGGCCGCAGATTTCACCATAGGCGAATTAGACCTTACAAGCCTTGCGACAGCCGAGGCCTCGTTGAATTCTACAGAAGTTTCGACGGCCGGGGTAACATTTCGACTAAGTGGGGAATTATCCTCGGCAGTGGTTACTATAGAAAGCGACCTTACAGGGGCAACTTCTGCCCTCGTGATCGGGGCAAGTGTGGCGAGTGGAACCAACATAGCCCCACTACTTAACCTGTCAGGATCAGCAGGCGGTACAGCTGCCGGACTCGAATCTCCTTCCGATTGCATACTTCGAACGGCAGGTGCCGTTGATTATTTCGGGATCGTGTACAACGACCTACTCACCGACGCACAAATAAGCGCAACAGCAAAACTTGTACAGGCTTTGGACAAAATGCAGTTCGTTCCCCAGACAGATACCGGAAAGATCGGTGGAGTATTTACTACCGTAAGGGACGCAGGATATGTAAATACTCGGTGTCTTTTGTATACATCCGGTACTCCCGACGCAGTAGACTTTGCTGCCGGTTATGCATCTCGGGGGTTAAGCGTAAATTACAACGGCACCAACACGGCCACCACAATGCACCTTAAAGAAATTATAGGCCTTGTTGCCGATCCTGGGGTAACTCAGTCGGTACTTGACCAGGCAAAAGCGGTGGGGGTGGATGTATACGGAAACTTCGGAATCCCTAAACTTCTTACCAGCGGAGCAAATCAATTTTTCGATCAGGTGTATTCCCGGCTCGCCTTCAAGCTTCGGTTACAGATTGCTGGATTCAACTTCCTTGCGACCGTACCAACTAAGGTGCCTCAAACCGAGGCTGGATTATCAGCTTTAAAAGGTGCATACCGGCAAGTTTGTGAGCAGTTTGTAACCGCAGGGGTATTCGCCCCGGGGAAGTGGAATTCCCCTGTTACCTTCGGCCCCCCAGAGGATCACATAAGAAATATTGCGGACTCGGGGTACTTTGTATTTTCGATCCCCATCGCTCAGCAGTCACAAATAGAAAGGGAAGCAAGAATCGCTCCCCTGGTTCAGATAGCGGCCAAAGATGCCGGGGCATTTCATTCAATCGACGTAGTCGTATTCGTGGAGGCGTAAGAAAATGGCAAGTGTTAGCATAACAGGTAAGGACATTGTAGTCCTTGATGGCAGGATTTTCTCAGACTTCGCGGATGCGGATACCGCTACCCTGGATTTCCCTAACGACATAATGGCAGGGAAAACCGGTAAAAATGGGAATACCATTATCGCCTACAACTCAACAGGGAAGAACGTAGACACTACCCTTAGGCTCGTACTTGGATCGGCGGACGATAAGTTTTTAAACTCACGGCTTGCCTCATTCATTTCCGACCCGGCTTCATTCGTACCGATGACCGGAGAATTCACCAAGCGATCGGGAGACGGACAAGGGAACGTGAATTCCCTGGTGTACGCACTTTCGACAGGGATTCCTCAAAAGATCCCCAACACGAAAGAAAACGTAGAAGGCGATACCGAGCAAGCCGTAGCGGTTTGGCAGATAAGATTTTATAACGGTAGCCGGAATATTAGCTAAGGGGTAAGGAATGAAGATTGATGGAAAAGAACTTCGGATAACAGAGGCCGGATTCAACGATGCTTTAGAGCTCCATGACTCGATTATAGAGTCATTGAAAAAAGAAAAGGCCGAGTTGAAACTTAACTTCAAAGAAATTGAAGATACCGAAGATATGGATTTCGGAGGTATCTTCCGAATGGCATTAGAAGCAGCCGGGTCCTCACGGGTCCGGTCTTGCCTTTTTAAATGTGCTACAAAAGCAGTGTACGACGACCAGAGAATTGACCCGGAATTTTTTGAAAGGGTAGAGAACCGAAAGCTCTACTACCCGATTATGATGGAAATCTTAAAGGTCAATCTTGGGCCTTTTTTCGGAAGCCTTACTGGACTATTCGGGGAGGTAAAGGCGATGATGAAAGAAAAGCCCCGAAAGTAGAATTTGAAGGGCCCTCCGGTCTTGCTATCTGTATAAAGATAGCAAAGGCCGGATACTACCAAGGCGACCCGGGGAAGGCTGGAGACTCCCCAGTATCGGAAGTATTAGCCGTGATTGAGTACGAAAAATTTTTGGCAGATTACGAAATGGCGTATTATTCGCTCAATAAACCGGAGGGTAAAAAATGAACATAGCGAAACTTTTTGCCCGAATCGGCGTACAAGCAGATACCCCGGTAGTGAAAGATTTTCGAGATCAATTAGTCAACGTACAAAATACCCTAAAAGTCGCTGCCGTTGGGGTTACTGGGTTTGTGTACGGTCTACAGAAGATCACCAGGGAGTCGATGGCCTCGACTGCCAGCCTGAAGCAATTCGAAGCAGAAACGGGAGCCAGTACCACAGAGTTACAAAGATGGTCAGCAGTAGCAAAGGAAGCCGGGAGTAACGGCCAATCAGTCGCCTCAGCAGTACGGGCCATTGCATCGAATCGTGAAGCGATAAAATTAGGCCGTGGAGATATATCCGGATACCAGCTATTAGGCATTGACCCAAATCAAGACCCATTTGAAATATTAACCCAACTACGGGAGCAGACAAGAGATCTTCCCGAGGCAATGAGGAGAAACGTGCTTTCTTCCATGGGGGTCGGTGCGGACATGCTCAGAATGTTCGAGCTCACCAACGAAGAATTCGATAAGATGTCCGGACGTGCTTTTATTCTCTCCCCTCAGGCCCTCAACACCATAGACGGCGCAAGGGCAGGTTTCGAAAGAATTGGAAACGCCTTCGACTACCTAAAAGGCATGATAACCGTAGGGCTTGCGCCTGAGTTCGAAAGGATCACGGACCTCTTTACTGAGTTTATTCGCCTTAACCAAGGCGATATTGTGGCGGTAATGAGGTCTATTTTTATTCACCTAAGTAACTTTGGCCAGGCAGTGGCTACAGTGGTGAGAAAAATGAACGACCTTGTAACCGGCACTATTGGGTGGAAGCCTGTTATCATGGGATTAATCGGTTTGTTTATCGCTTTAAATTCTGCTGTCATGCTCCCCATTGCAGGCATTGTACTTCTAATCGGCCTAATTGACGATATTATAGCCTACTCAGAAGGCAGAAATTCCCTGCTCGGGGTACTGTTCGAGAAATTCCCCCTACTCAAAGCGGTATTTGACCCGATTTTATCTCTTATTGGCGACCTTGTGACGTTGATTTCTTCGGTGTTCACCGGAGATACCCAAGCAATGGACCGAGTACTAGAAAAATGGGGGATATGGGGAGAGATTATCCGGATTGTAATCGACAACGTGAGAGACTTAATGACCGGGCTTGGGGATCTTGTATCCGGGGCTGGGTGGCAGAAAGCGGTCGAGGGCTTAGCCGAAAGTATGGGGGGGGTTTATTCCATGATTAACGCCGTCCAGAAAATCGCCACGGGTGAAATGGGTATTTTCGACGCCATAGGTCAGGCAGGGAAGCAGATATGGGACAACTCGATCCTCGGAAGGCTTGTATCAGGCGGAAACAACAGCACTACGACAAATCAATACAATATAAACATCGATGGATCAGCAAGTCCGGAAGCCACAGGGACCGCGGTTATACGAGAAATAGAGCGATATCCAGACAGCAGGGGGGACAGACTTAGATGAGTTTCTCACCCATTTTTACCCAAATAGGGGAGTCGGTAACTACCACTAAAGCCTATCTCGATGCAAAAGCGCAGGCAATACTTGCTCCAAGAGACGCCAAGGGGATCGGTGGTTTCGTTTTTGATATCCCCACCAGGGAGTCAATAGAGCTACGTACAGACATAACCGATCACTTCACCGAATCCGGTTCCTACATCAACGACCACGCAGTAGACCAGCCGGTAAAAATTACCGTCTCAGGATTTATCGGTGAATTGTTCATTGGTGCTCCCGAAGGCCTTGAGGGTCTCACTGGTGAGCTATCAAACAAACTCACGGCCCTTACCGGGTTTACCGGGGCATATACTCCACAGGCGTTGAGGACTCTACAAAACGCCGTTACCAAAGCAGATCAAGCAATCCAGAATATCAACAACTCGATTCAAAGGGGAAAGAATTTTCTTGATTTTTTGGAAGGGGCAGAATCAGTTTTTCTCAAAAGACAGAAAGAAGCATTTACTACCTTGGACGCACTACGAAGAAGTAGGAGCATCTTGGCAGTCACCGTTCCGTGGGCGTATTATCCTTCGATGATGATTGAATCTATTTCGGTATCGCAAGGAGAAGATACTCAATTCTGGTCAGATTTTACGGTAGTTTTGAAAGAGGTAAGGTTTGCAGAATTGCGGATAGTGAGGTTTGATGAAAATCTATTCCCCCCAAGAAGCGACATACAGTCAGGAGAAGAACAAGACCAGGGAGTGAACCGTGGCGAATCTAACGACTCTTCTTTTTTGTACCAGACTTTTTTTAGGGGCTCACAGTGAGAAGATTTAACGGGATAACAGCCACAGGAACCCAGGTTTTCAGAACTCCTATAGAAGCAGGTGGGCAACTTAAGGTTTCTTTATACTACAAGCCCTTTGTGCAAATGTGGTATATGGACCTGGAATACAACGGCCACGCCCTTAGAGGGGTAAGAGTCCGAAATGATTTCAACCTTATAAATCAATACCGATCTATCTGTCCTTTCGGAATTGCGTGTACAGTGGAAGAAGTATCAGAGCCGATATTAGTCAATGACTTTTCAGCAGGCAGAGCAAGGCTATTTCTGCTTACAAGCCAAGAAGTCGATGAATATAACGAATTCTTGAGGACTATGGACAATGGCTAAATTTGGGAGAAATTACGAGATACAAATTCTTACTCCGCAAGGAAACCTTCTTACAATCCAGCCACCTTTTTCGGTACGTATGAGGATAACAAGAAATACTCTTGCTTCTACCAATTCGGCAGATTTTACTATTTACAACCTAAAAGAAACCACGAGGAGACAAATCTACAAAGATCGTTTTGAATTCGCTCAATATTGGCAGATTGTAGTAAGGGCAGGATATCAAGATAAAATGGACCTTATTTTTCAAGGAAATATCTACGAGGCGTTTTCCTCAAAAGAAGGCCCGGACTGGGTTACTAAGATGCAATGTCAGGATGGACTATTTGGAGTTCAAAATGGATTCACGAGTCAAACAGCAAACGCCGGAACCGAATCTCTTAACGTTTTAGAATCAGTTGTATCAGACCTACCCAACGTAGTATTTGGCGCAATAGGGGAGCTTGGAAACGGTACAGCAGACAGGGGCCAGGTATTGTTCGGAAAAACTGCCGACGTACTGGAAGAATTGACCGAGGGTCAATATTTCATAGACAACGAAAGAATAAATTTTCTCACGGATGATGAATACCTTGCAACAGAGGGGGTAATACTCCTTGATTCAGACCAACTTCTGGCTACGCCCATCAGGAGGGAAAGCCAGATAGACGTGAGGGTTCTTTTCCAGTCTAACGCATTTGTAGGTCAATTAGCAGAAATACGAAGTCTTGAGTCAATCTACAATGGCCAGTATAAGGTCGTAGGCTTTACTCACGATTTTGAATATCTAGGTTCGGACTCAGGGAAAGCGGAAACTTCACTTACTTTATTTGCTGGGTCAGGATTACTAAGGGGTGTTTCGTGAAAGCAAAACCGGGATTCGACGAAGCCCTTGAAAGCCTACGAGATACGATCTTTTCCACGCTTAATTGTGTTCAAATAGGTAAGATCTCGAGTTTCGATAAAGACACCCAAACAGCAAGCATCGAAATTGCCATGAGAGCCCAGAGAGGGAAAAAGGTTATAACCTATCCGCTCTTAGTAGATTGCCCGGTCATAATCCTTCAAGGTGGAGGAAGTTATCTAGAATTCCCGATATCTTCCGGAGATTACTGCCTCGTCCTTTTTAACGATCGTGACATAGATACCTGGTGGAGTAGCGAAAACATTGCCCCCCCGAGGACCGGGAGAAAACATAGCCTATCGGACGGGTTTGCTCTTGTTGGCCTGAACCCATCTACCAGCGTTTTGGATTTATCCGGTGATCGTGTTAAGCTAAAGGGAAATGGGCTGCCGGTAGAGGTGGAGGGGACAGAAGTAAAGCTTAACGGAGATTCAAAGTCACTTGTTACCCACGGAGAGCTTGACCAGGCGCTACAGTTATTTATCACAGCCCTGAACTTGCACGTCCACGGGACAGCAGGTACCCCTCCGGTAACACCTATGAGTATCAATATTGCATCGTCGGCGACAACGACGGTAAAGACAGGGGGATAAGATGATTTTTAGAAATATAGATCCCCAAGGGGACTGGACATTTGGAAGGGGTAAAAGTAACTACTCCAGGGACTTGGATGCCCTAAAGCTTGATTTATCTACACGGCTTAAAAGCTGGAAAAACGATTGTTTTTTTGCTCTTGGCGAAGGGGTTGATTACAACGCACTTTTAGACCGAGGGACTCAATTTCTTTTAGAGGAAGATATCCGTAGAGTAATATTCCAGACTCAGGGAGTTATCAAAATAGAAAAGTATGAATCATCCTCAGTTGCGGATTTACGAGAGTACAAGGCTAATGTTACAATTCAGACGGTTTATGGTAGAGTATTCCAGGAGGTCAGTTAATGCCCGACATTTTAGACCGTGACGGACTACGAGTAAAAAGCCTCACCGAAATCAGAACAGAGCTCGAAACTGCCTACCGTGAAATTTACGGCACAGACATAAACCTAGATCAAAACTCACCAGACGGACAGATACTCAATATCTATGCACAGGCAAGCGTAGACGTTCGGGAATTACTTTTACAGGCGTTCGCCTCATTTGACCCCGATCAGGCCGAAGGAAGGATTTTAGATCAAAGGGTTGTAATTAACGGAATCACGAGAAAAGGCGGAAGTTTTACCACGGTAAATGTGTCAGTTACCACAAACAGGGCACTCAATCTTGTGGGCCTTGACTCCCAGGCAAACGAAGCCTCTCCGGATGTACCGGGCCTCTATACTTTAAGAGACGGAGCCGGGAACCTGTTTTTCCTTGTGGATTCCCAATCGGTAGCCTCGGCCGGGACTTACTCGTACCTTTTCAGGGCCTCAGAGATTGGATCAATTGAGGTAGGGGCTAACTCGATTACTACGGCCGTAACAATTATACCAGGGGTTACTGAGGTTAATAATCCATCTGGGGCAATAACTCAAGGGCAAAACGAAGAGCCAGACGCCACCTTGAGACAGCGCCGAAGAATATCTACGGCAATTGGATCGATAGGAAATATCGACGGATTGCAAGCGGCCATTTCTGATCTTTCCGGGGTTACTACGGCGATCGTGAGAGAAAATTTCGGCACAACTACGGACTCAGAAGGCACCCCTGCCCATACCATTTGGGCAATTGTCGAGGGAGGGTCGAATACAGAAATTGCGACAGTGATAAAATCACGGAAAACTTCCGGGGCAGGAATGCGAGGAGACGTAGAAGTCGACATACCTTATATTGACGGCCGTCCGTATATTGTGAAATTTGACAGGCCAGTTTCCGAAGACCTCTATGTTCGATTTAATCTTGCTTTACCTGGTGGGGTTTTCGATGAGGACGAGGTAAAACGGCAAATAGTAGAGGGTGTAATCTGGGAAGTTGGTCAGGATGCAACATCGGATACGTTGATAGCATTTATAAAGGGCCTTAATTCCAAGTATCAAATTACAGGTATGGAAGTGTCCGACGATGACTCTACCTGGCTTGAGGTGGTATCCCCTGCCTCAGTGCAAAATAGGTTTGTCATGGACGTTTTGAGGATCACTATTTCATGACCGAACAAGAGTTGATTGATTACTATGCAAACCTCCTCATTATCCAGTACAAAAGCCTACCAAAGGCGAAGAGTACGGTCGAGGAAACTCTCAGGTCGGTCATATTTACTGACCTTATAAATCAGGTGAGAAACGCATTTTCCGTAGACGAAGCCATAGGGTACATGCAGGACATCTTAGGAAAATACATTGGGGTTTCACGGGTAATCACTGGAACTACCTTTGACCGAGAGTATTTTGGATACGTTGCTTATTCTGACAGTCCTCCGGTGGTTGGGATTTCCGGATATGCGGATTACATCGACCCGGCACCCGATGTACAAATGAGGGCTTATGAGGATGACAAAACCAGTCTTTTTGAACTTACCGACGAGGAATATAGATTTTTCCAAAGATTGAAAATCGTACAGAACAACGGTAATTTCTCTACCTCCGAAATAGACTCCATTCTTTCGGAAATATTTGCAGACCAGGTGATTTTTACCGACCTTCAGACGATGCAGATAAGTTACATCTTTGCGGAAACAGCCGAAAGGCTTGTTTTAATAGCTCAATCTCAGGACCTACTGCCTCGGCCTATGGCAGTAGGGATATCGGTTTCTTTCGTACCGGACATTGAGCATATTTTTGCATACGGAAGTTATGAAAACAAGGCTCCGCAGTTTGCGGTAGGATATGCAGATTATATCGACGATCCTGTAGTAGGATCGATGGCGAGTTATTAGGAGATATTCATGGCAAAAATAAACAGAGTTGAAATGAAGGTATTCGCAGGGGACGCACCTACCGGTGAAGTAGGTCAGATCGGAAGCCTTGCGGCCGGTTCCCCAACTACCACAAAAGACCTTGAGACAATCCAGGCCCTCACCCAGTATAACCAAGGGCTCTATCCACTTACAGCCAACAGATCTCAACCTCCAAGAATCCAGGACCTAAATGGTCTGTACTACCTCATTACTTCTCAACTTCGGTACATATTCCAAAATGGAATCCCAGAATGGGATGCGGATACCGAATATTTCTCCGGCGTTTCATTTGTCCAAAAGAGCGGATTTATCTACCAGGCGAATGCAGACAACACAAACGAGGACCCTGTTACCTCAAACGATTGGGACGTTTTCTCAGTCCCCGAAAGCTCTCACATGGGAGAGTACATTCAGTCTTCAAAGTTGTACTCCCCAAGCAAAACAAAGCCTCATTTTTGCCTGACCAACTTCTCCGGAGTCAAAGCTGTAAGTAAGTCAAATTGGCCATTGTGGGTAGCAGATCTTAGGTCTCTACAATTGGATGTAGACGGCGTGGTAAATTTCGCAGGAACCGCCTCAGCATCAACAATCACCCTTACCGACACCGCCGACAATAACGCACTATTGGCTGCCTTGGCAGAATCGGTAGCCCATTTCGGGTACAATTACACCGTCGATTGGGACGGGGTCAGTT
>Ga0210043_1001144_pt1 | contig 24073 bp, 23 predicted proteins | sample CryGeymet201501t_FD_183990 | JGI IMG/M metagenome (GOLD analysis project Ga0210043, IMG submission 183990) | Groundwater microbial communities from Crystal Geyser aquifers in Utah, USA - Crystal Geyser metaG 2015-01t (SPAdes) (version 2) | ecosystem: Environmental > Aquatic > Deep subsurface >... | reverse complement strand
CTACCAACTGAGCTAAGCGCGCACTGAGGGTTTTATCCCACGAAGTTTAAACTTCGTTTTGTGCTCGCTACTATAGCAAATAAATTATAAAAATGTAAGGGGTAGTTAAGTGACTGATTAATTTGGGAACTGAACGTCTAAAACATTTTGATTGACTTTGGCTTCAAGTTTTGAAGATCTCCTTTCTAAATTAGAGGTCGTCTTTTTTAACTCAAGGGTAATATTGTATACAAACAGAGAAAATAGAAAAACAACTATCCAGGCCAGATAGGGGAAAATTCGGTGTTTTTCAAGAGCGAATCTAGACATAATTAAAGTATAGCAAATGGGCTGGCATTTTGTGGGGATTTTGCTTATGATGTGGGGATGAATTTCCAGAACTATTTTAAAGGGAAGAAAGTGACGGTGATGGGTCTGGGTCTTTTAGGGCGTGGTGTGGGAGATGCGGCTTATATTGCGGAAGCCGGTGCAGCTGAAGTGATTGTCACTGATCTTAAAACTGGAGAAGAGCTGGTTGATTCAGTCGTTAAATTACGTGATTATCCTAATGTAAAACTTGTTCTTGGCGAACATTGTAAAGACGATTTTCAAAATCGTGATTTTGTACTAGTGGCAGCTGGAGTGCCGATGGATTCGGAGTATTTGGAATATGCTCGTAGTACTGGTACTCTTCTAAAACAAAGCGCATCCTTATTTGCCGAACTTTCAAAGATTCCGATTATTGGGGTGACAGGCACTAGAGGAAAATCAACTGTAACTCACATGATTCACCATGTGTTGTCTTATGCTACAGGCGAACCAATTTTGCTCGGGGGTAATATCCGAGGCGTTTCTAATTTGCAATTGCTAAAAGAAGTCAAAGAAGATTCACTATGTGTTATGGAGCTTGATAGTTGGCAATTACAAGGCTTTGGTTGGGCAGGAATTAGTCCTCAGATAGCGGTGTTTACCAACTTTATGGAAGATCACCTCAACTACTATATGCGAGGAGGCAAAAGTAAGGAAGAAGCGATGAAATTATATTTTACTGATAAGGCACAAATATTTTTACATCAAGAGGAGAGTGGAGTGCTGATTACTACACCTGAAATGTTTGCTCGTGTTCAAAAACTTCCTGGTACTCTAGGACAAGAAGTGATATTGGCTGATGTGTCGGTTTTGCCAGAAGATATGCTCCTCTCTATGCCAGGCGAACACAATCGCCTGAACGCCGCCTTGGCTTACGAAGCGCTTAAAGCCACGGGTCTCACGGATGAAGAAATCTTTGAAGGATTGGCGACTTTCCCGGGAGTAGAAGGTCGGCTTCAGCTTGTTACCACGGTCAATAATGTTCGTATTTATAATGACAACAATGCTACTACTCCTCAGGCGACAACAGTGGCCCTTGAGGCGCTTGATATGGGTAACAAAAACATTATTTTGATTGCGGGTGGGGCTGACAAGGGGATTAATGTGAGCGAATTAGCGTATGCAATTATGAAGCATTGTAAAAATGTTTTTTTGATTCCTGGTTCAGGTACAGATAATCTCCTTGGATATATCGACAGAGGAGATATTGGAGTTTCGGTAATTGAAAATTTAAAAACGGCTTTTGCTGATGCAACGCGTCTTGCTACTGCCGGAGACATTATCTTGTTTTCACCCGCGTTTGCTAGTTTCTCTCAATACAAAAATGAGTATGAGCGCAATGATGAGTTTATGAGCTTAGTAGAAAACTTATCGGAAGTAGAAGACACTGGTCTATGATTGAAAAACCAGCATCAAATGAAGTACGGGAGGATATGCTAAGGAATGGAGCCCAAAACCCTATAGCAATACTAGAGAGGAATTTACATAAAGGATGTTTTCCAGCGATTGATTATTTATTGAAATTACGTAAAGAAATAAAACAAAGCAGTTTAGTAGTTGAATCACCCGATGCAGATTTTTCTGTTTTTTATAAATGGGGCAATGATAAGCTTGAATATTGGATTGCGATGGTAAAACTTCTAGAGCGGGCAGGTCATAAGCAAATAGATATTCAGAGTGCATTTATGGATTTAATTGTGAAAACAGGACCAATTGATAAATCAATACCAAAAAACGAAGTTCAGAAAGAGGTTCTTGCTTTGATGAATCAAGCAGTGGAAAAAGTGTTTGGAATTAAAGATTAGGCACCTTTTTGTAGGACATTGTTAATGATAATCAGAGCTAATAATAAATCTGGCATTTTTATTTTGCTATCTTTAATGATGGCAAAAGATAATTTTAAAAAATATAAATATAAAAGGAGCGCCACTGGTAGGTGGCGCGTCCTGTTCTTTTCAGCTCAGTCGTTCAACAACGATGGTGTTGCGACTTGAGCTACCCTTACGGAGACTTGATAGACCCGAGGTCTCCTTGGTGCATTTCGAGTCCCAGGTGATATTTTCGCGCATTACCCCAAACCCGGTCAGCTGTTTGACGATAACCGCTTTCATGTCGAGTTCACCGCGTGCTCGGTTTGTGAACACTGTTGGCCCGAATTTGTCGAATGACTTGATGTACTCTTCAGACCCATGGAAATCGTGAACAAAACATTTGCCACAGATGCAGGCAGTGATGTGTGTCTGCAAATAAGCAGGATTCGAATCACCTAATACCATTTGGTATACCTTTGACACGATGTTGTGAAGCGTACCGTTTGGCATACGTCCTGGCGTTAGGGCGGCGCGCCCGGCATGGGTCATCATCACCTTACCGTTTTTTGGGTTGCGTATGACAATCACTGGGCAGTCAGCAGTTTGAATGATGCCAGCCATTCCAGCACTGTTGAGCAGAATTCCTTCCGCTCGAATAACGGATCCACCGATTCCGTTTTTCCGAATCCTGCCGAAGCCCTCGCCCGCGCTTGTGCTGGGGGCGATAATAAGTCCAACCTTCGTCGACCGAGTATGTTTCCCGACCTCAAAGGGGTCAAACTTATTGAAACGGGGCTGATTACCCCAGGTTGTAATTCGCACAGACTCGCCAAACGACGTCTTGCTGATTATGGCCATGATCTTCTCCATTCATATGTGTGCTGGGGGTCTACAGGAGATGTTATACTTTTGACGCTTTCTGTCAATTATTTTTAATACTCTACACATACAGGTGATGTTTTGATATAGCATATATGCTATATTGTATTGATATTAAATTATTAAAGAAACATGAATCAAAATAATACCAAACACATTCATTTTATTGGCATCGGTGGCATCGGCATGAGCGGTTTGGCGAGGTTTTATAAGCATGAAGGCGTGATGGTGACGGGAAGTGATCGAGCACGAAGCATGATTACCGAAACACTTGAAAACCTCGGTATAGAGATAAACTATGACCAAGAGAACACTTCTATATATAGAAGTGTTTCGGAAAATGGTGGGGGGATTGATATGGTGGTGTATACCGAAGCGATGAGTAAAGATCATCCGGAGATGGTGGCGGCGCGAGCGCTTGGGGTACCGATGATGAATTATTTTGATGCATTAAGTAAGGTGGCCAATGAATACTATCTCATAGCGGTGGCTGGTACTCACGGTAAATCCACAACTACGGCTATGTTGATTGATATTTTAGAAGAAGCTAGTTACGACCCGACGGCCATTGTGGGTGCGTTAAGAACTAAAACTAAAAGTAATTTTAGAGCTGGTAAAAGCAAATATGCTATTGTGGAAGCTTGTGAATATAAGCGTGATTTTTTGCATTTAAAACCCGATGTACTGGTAATTACCAATATTGAATACGAACACGTCGATTACTATAAGGATTTAGCGGATGTCCAAAGTGCCTTTGCCGAATTGGCCAGTTATGTATCAGAGGAAGGAGCGATTGTTACCCGGACGGCTGATAAAAATATTGTTCCGGTCTTAGTCGGTGTAAAAGCCAAAATCATTGACTACCAACAGTCCTTTGATCTGCTGTTACCTCTACACCAGCCGGGTATCCATAATCGACTAAACGCGGCGGCGGCTAGCGCCGTCGCCGCGTTCCTGGGCATCGAACAATCCGTCATCAATACCGCTCTGGAAAATTTCGCCTGCATCGGACGTCGCTTCGAATACAAAGGAGACATTATTACTATGGATGTTGGGCGCGTACCTATTTATGATGATTATGCTCACCATCCAACCGAGATTAGAGCTACTATTGCGGGCGTACGAGAGAAATATCCAGATAAAAAACTCACGGTAGTTTTCCAATCCCATACCTACACCCGAACCCACGAATTATTTAACGACTTTGTGACTGAATTAGTCAAAGCCGATCGAGTAATTATGTTGCCAATTTATGGTGCTAGGGAAGAAAATGTTAGTGGAGTGACTAGTGAACAATTGGTGGTAGCAATTGGAAAAAAGGGAACAGAGGCGAAGTTTTTTGAAACACCAGAGGCCAGCGCGGAGTTTATTAAAGAGTCTGTCGGTCTTGATGAAGTGGTGGTGGTAATGGGCGCTGGTCCGGTGACGGAGGTGGCAAAACTCTTGACAAATTAGTTGTTTTGTAGTTCTCAATACAGTAGAAACTGCCTGTGGTAGGCGGTGAAGATCAGGGAGAACTGAGTTGGAAAAGCAAATTGTAGTGGTTCTTTTTCCTTTGGCCAATGATGTGCAAGAGTCATTGGGTGTCTGGACGGAAATCGGTCCCAACTCCAAGGAAAGAATTAACAGCATTTGTCACTTTGACCATTCGGCCTGGCCATTTTCTCGTCTGGTTTGGCTTTTTTCTGCCGGGACGGACGCAAAACAGTCTGCGGTTGCATTTAGATAGAGAATTTACCCGCCCAATTAGTTGACAAAATAGTTACTTTGTAGTTTTATACAAATCAGAAATCATTCACAACCGTGAATGATAATAGAATGGAGAGCTGGTGATGGCGGAAAAGCAAGAGGTTATCGTTTTTTTCCCGTTAGCTAATGATGTAGTTTCAGACCCTGTTTCAGGAATCTGGATTGAAATTGGTCCCAATGCCAAAAAAAGAATTTCCGACATGGTTGATTTTTACAGCCTAGTGTACGGTTCTTTCACAAAGACTAATCATGAAGTGTGTCTTTTTGCTGCTGGAACAGATATTCGTCATGCTAAGGGTAAAACTCTTGGCACTCTTGCATACGAGTATTTTGCTAAGGAGGATTGTTTTCTAGAGACTATTGTCAACAGTGTTGATAAAAATATTTATGGCACAAAACCAGAAATCATCTGGGGTGTAAATAAGGTATTGGAAAAATATCCTCCAGATCGTTTTAAGGTGGCGATTGTTCTTGGTACTCAAAAGCGACATATGCCACGAGTACGGACAATTGTGAGTTGGTATTGCCCCAAAACTGTTGACTATGTTTTTTTCGTAACCGGTCAGACAAAGGAGATCCCTTTGTGGCGGGAGGGATTGTCATGGATTAAATTGTATCTAGGGGACGGGAAGGTTGCTGAATTGATACAAAAGCTCAGACGAGCTTTCCCAGATAAATTTGACCAAGCGTGAAGAAGGGCGGGCACCACAATGCCCGCTCTTGAGGGACAAGTGCGAGGTCTTGCCTCGTACCAAAGTCCGAGGCAAGGCCTCGGACTTTTCTTTTGCCTTAATGAGTGGTAGCGTACAACTAATTACGAATTATGAATATTATAGAAAATAAAAATGTTGGCACCCTCTCTATTGTTGCTACCCCTATCGGCAATATGGAAGACATTACTTTGCGGGCCTTGCGTATCCTAGGTGAGGTTGATTATGTTCTTTGTGAGGATACTCGTGTTACTGGTAATTTGTGCAAACACCATGGCATAAAAGCCCAACTGAAACGATATGATGCTCACGCTAGCGAAAAAACTCACCACACCATCATTGCTGATATAAAAAATGGAAAGGATGTTGCCTTAGTTTCTGATGCTGGTACACCTGGCGTATCTGATCCGGGAGTAATGCTAGTTCGCGAGGCACGAGTTGCCGGGATTAGGATTGATGCGATTCCAGGTGCTTCATCAATTACGACAGCAGTTTCTATTGCTGGGATATCTGGTAATCAGTTTAGTTTTCTCGGTTTTGTACCGAGCAAGAAAGGGCGAGAGACATTTTTTAATAATTTGGAATTGTATGATCACCCGGTGATATTTTTGGAAGCCACCCATCGTATTATCAAAACCTTGGAAAGTTTGGCAAAAAAATATCCCACCGCCACTGTTTATTTAGGACGTGAATTAACTAAACTTCATGAAGAAATGTTGATTGATACACCAGCAAAGGTTTTATCCATCTTGATAGATACGCCAGTAAAACAAAAAGGTGAGTTTGTAATTATTTTATCTTTGAATTAAGTCACAATGATTTTATATTGTGATGCTCGCGAAGGCGGAAACAGCTCCATGACTCGCGAAGATGGAAATAGAACATCATAACTCGCCAAGGCGAAAGTAATGTCTTTTTAACATTGTCTTAGCAAATAACCCTAGTAGGTTTTGATGTTCTAAATATTTTATTTAAGGAAAAGCAATTGGGAACTAAGTAATACATAGTCGTTATGATCCTTGTTTTAGCTTAATTTTGTCATAATAGCACTTTGCGTTATAATAGTTTTGCTCCAGAAAGTTTACTATTCCGTAATTTCATTTATTTATCATTTTTTATTATGACAAAAGGCACCTTAGTATTTTTTATTGGAATTATTTTAATAATATTACCGTATTTAGGAATCCCAGCTATTTGGAAAGAATATTTGTCTGTTACCATTGGTATTTTTCTTTTAATCTTTGGTTATGGTTTAAGAAGAGCGCAATATTTGGCAGAAATTGATCAGGGTAATGGTGAACGAAAAGGTGAAACATTTGTAGAAACAACCCAAAAACTTTTTAGCGAATCGGCGGTTGAATAAAATTTGTAAATTTGCCTAGTTGAAGCAGGAGGCGCTGATTTTCCTCCGAAAATCAGCGCCTCCTGACAACACTGTATATAAAGTAATCAATCAGAGGGTAGACTGCAGTATAATACTAATATGTACAATGAAGAGCTAAATGCCCGGCGCTTTGGTACCGTTAATAATTATGAAGATAATCCTAATATCATTCGGGGTTCTTTAATCCCGGCGGGAAAGTTTTTATTTACACCTCGTGCTTATGTGGAAACGATTAATGATACTATCACCATTCATCGTTTTAAATCAGCCAAAATTGTCTATACGGCTTTAGCTTTTTTGTTGGTGGTGGCTTTTTCTTTTGGTTCTATCTCCTATATTACTAATAATCGGGGCTATCCGTTGCTCGCTGCCGTTAATACTAATGACGGTGATGCACCAGTAATCATAGAAAATCCCTACACACACGAACAAACCCCACTCAAGTACGGTGTTCAAGTAGCCATGTCCCAACCAAATTTTTTTAGTGAAACGCGCGATTCATTTATTTCCGCTGGAAAAACTTTTGTTGAGGCCGATTTGACTACGATGCAATTGCGTTTTTTTAACAATGGAATATTACAGGAACAAGTGCCTATTTTATCAAAAGGGAAGGAAGGTTCTTGGTGGGAAACACCAGCTGGTCTTTATCAAATAAAATCCAAAGAGAAAAATCATTTCTCGACCTTTGGTCATGTCAACCAACCATGGAGTATGGCTTTTCAGGGAAATTTCTTTATTCATGGTTGGCCCAGTTATCCTGATGGGACACCGGTAGCAGCAGGATATTCAGGTGGTTGTATTCGACTGGCCAATGATGATGCTGAAAAAATATATAATTTAGTTTCTCCCAACACCCCAGTTTTAGTTTACGAGAAAACCTTAGGGGCGGATTCGTTTGTTTACGAACCAAAAGTACCTAATTTGGATACGCCACATTATCTGCTTGCCGACATTGAGAGTAGTACAATTTTAGCTGGTAGTAATTTGGATGATCAAGCTCCTATTGCTTCATTGACTAAACTAATGACGGCTTTAGTAGCTGCTGATTACATCAATCTTGATAAGAATGTTTCGGTCGGCCAGCCGACTTTTGTTCAGTCTTTGATACCCCGACTGCAGGGACTAAATACTGTTTCCATGTACAGCTTAATGCAATTGCTTTTAGTGGAGTCATCCAATGAAGCTGCAGAAGTAATAGCAACACAAGTCGGAAGGGAAAAATTTATTGGACTGATGAATGAAAAAGCGGTTGCTCTTGGTCTTAATCAAACCACCTTGGCCGACCCTTCTGGTCTTAGTGCTGACAATATTTCCACTGCGGGAGACTTGTTACGTTTGGTGCAATACATTTATAATAACCGTCGTTTTATTATTGATCTTACTGCTAATCAAGATCTTCCCTCAGCTTATATCAGTGGTCAGTTCGGTCAATTGGAAAATTTTAACAAAATAAAAGATTTAGATAATTTTATTGGTGGTAAGGTGGGAGAAACCGAGGCGGCTGGACAGACCTCAATCTCATTGCATAAACTTATGGTCAAAGGACAGGAGAGAATATTAGCAATAATTCTTTTGGGTTCTAGTCAACGTGATGCTGATGTTCATGAATTACTCTCCTATGCTCAGGAACGCTTTGAGTATTAAGCCATCAATTATCTTTGTTGTCATGGCAAATTTCTGAACGTCTTCTTGGTGAGAAGGAGCCCCTGTACCAGACGAAGCAATCTACGTCGTAGTGAACCACCCGGGACTACCACGTCATTCCGTTATCGCTCCATGACTCATAAGGACAGTAACACGGTTAATTTTATTTGAGATGGGTTGGATGTTTGTTATACTAAATACAATATGGGTTTTGATCCTGAAAAAATAACTTTCTTTGCCAAGACTGACGCTCGAGGTCAGGATGTTAAGTTTGGTATTAAGGCCAAGGATAGACAAAGACACATGTATATTATCGGCAAGACCGGCATGGGTAAATCCACTTTGTTGGAAAACATGGCGGTGCAGGATATACAAAATGGCGAAGGAATGGCCTTTATTGACCCCCATGGTTCGGCGGCCGAAACTCTCCTTGAATATGTGCCTGAGGACAGAGTAAATGATGTTATTTATTTTGCTCCATTTGATTTGGATAACCCGATTTCCTTTAATGTCATGGAAGATGTTGGTCCGGATAAACGCCATTTGGTGGTGTCTGGATTGATGTCCACCTTTAAGAAAATTTGGGTAGACGCTTGGAGTGCGCGCATGGAATATATTCTTACCAATGCTTTGTTAGCTTTGATTGAGTATCCTGACACCACTTTACTATCAGTCAATAGACTTTTTTCTGATAAAAATTATCGTAAGCAAGTGGTGGACTACATCAAAGACCCAGCGGTAAAATCTTTTTGGACAGAAGAGTTTGCCAACTACACTGATCGCTTTGCAGCGGAAGCTCTACCAGCCATTCAAAATAAAATTGGTCAGTTTACTGGTAATCCTCTCATTCGTAATATTATCGGACAGCCCCATTCCAGTTTTGATATTCGCAAAATTATGGATGAAAAGAAGATTTTGATTATGAACTTGTCCAAGGGCTTGGTGGGGGAAACCAATGCCAACTTGCTCGGCTCAATGCTGACGACCCGTATTTATCTGGCTGCCATGAGCAGAGCGGATTTGTCAGTAGCGGAAATGAAAAAAATGCCTAATTTTTATTTTTATGTAGATGAATTTCAATCATTCGCTAATGCTACTTTTGCTAATATTCTCTCTGAGGCACGAAAATATCATCTCAATCTCATCATTGCTCATCAGTATATTGAGCAGATGGAAGAAGAAGTACGCGATGCTGTTTTTGGTAACGTCGGTACCACTATCACTTTTAGAGTTGGCCCGTTTGATGCTGAGGTCCTTGAAACTGTCTTCACACCGCGCTTTTTGGCACCAGATTTAGTTAATCTTGGTTTTGCCCAGGTTTATCTCACCTTAATGATTGACGGTATTGGCTCGCAACCTTTTTCAGCAGTTACATTACCACCAATTGCCCCACCAAGAATTTCTTGCAAAAACATGGTCATTGCCGCTAGTCGGCGGAATTACACTAAGCCACGGGGTCAGGTGGAAAAGATAGTAACAGAACTTCATGCACCAGTGGTAGTGGAAGTAAAACCAAAACGAGTAAATGAAACCGAAACCGGTGGCAAAAATTCCACTTATCAAAATAACAAAAATAACTATAATTCTAGAGCGAGAAACGGTGGAAGAGAAACAAATAATGAAAATCGGGTTTATTCAGCTTCTAAATCAGATACTTTGCCAAGTACAGATGTTTCTAATAAGGAGACCCCAGCAGTAGTTTCGGTATCCGTTGGTGAAGAAACAAAAGTGGTGGAAGATATTAGTCAAACTATCAATTCTTCTGCTAATAATAAGCCAAAAGAAAGAATGTCCGCCCACCGTTTTACCAAAGAATCAAAAACCAAGACCACTTCTTTTTCAACCAGTCCATCTGGGCAAACAGAAAAAAGTAGTGAGGAATTACGCAGTGTTTTAGCTAAGATCGCTAACCAAAACAAGACCTCATCAGAACATAAAGTTACCGAAGAAGAAACAGCTATTAAAGGAAAATCTGGTGCGGTGGCTAACTCTTCGGCCCTCCGTTCAGCTTTGGCGTTGGCTTTAGAGACTATGCCAGCTAATCCAAAGACTACGAACATTGAACTGCCAGAAAAAAAGACCGCGTCTGCCTCTCTTACTGAAATGGAAAAATTAATTAATGAATCCGAGGTGGCTATGGCGGAATTAGAAGCCAAAACCACCAAGGAAACGTTTCCTGATACGCCTGATCCCAAACAAATTACCAAAATTCTCAAAGATACTGGACACACTCATTCACCATTCAAATAAATATGCGCTTGTTGTTTAGTTTATTTTTATTAGCACTATTTTTACCAACAACAGCTTTAGCTACGATTGAAATTTCTGAGATTGCTTGGATGGGTGATACCACATCAGCTAACTATGAATGGATTGAACTTCACAATACTGGTTCGGATTCGGTTGACATCACTGATTGGATATTGGCCGATGGAGTCAATATTAATAATTTGCTTGCCGGCTCCATCAATGCTGGTCAGTATGTTGTTTTAGAGCGTAACCGCAGTAGCGAGCAATATCTAAATAACCCACCATTTAGTATTTATACCGGCGCTCTTGTAAACTCGGGCGTCACCATCACCCTCATCCGGAATGATGGCAATATTGAAGACAAAGTGATCGGTGGTGAAAATTGGCAAAATATCGGTGGTGACAATACCACCAAAGACACCCCTCAAAGAACCAGCTCTGGTTGGGTAACAGCTATACCGACTCCTGGTAATCCTAATAAAACGGAAAATTCAAATCCGGTGATTACGACTGAAACTAATGTCACTAATACTACTGGTGCAAATACCACTAGTACAAAAAGCCCCCCAAAAAATTCCCCAAGCACAACATCGCAAATTTCCAAACCAGTAACTGATGGTCAATTACAACTTAAATTAATTGTGCCCAAGACAGCTTACGTTAATCAATTAGTGAAATTTGATGTTTTTCCAGCCGGAATAGCACCAGTCTTACTTAAATCAATACGGTATGAATGGAACTTCGGTGATTTGGGTGCGACCAAACAAAAGCAGGTTCTACATACTTACTCTTACCCAGGTAATTATGTAGTTACATTGTATGGCAGTTTTGCCAAAGAAAATAAAACCGTCCGCCAAGAAATTACCGTATTACCAGTTTTAATATCATTAACAAATAATTCAATGGGTGATATTCAAATTAACAATGACGCACCTTATGAAATAGATTTATCTGGCTTTACCCTGACTGGTAGTAGCCAAATAAAATTTCCACCCCGAACGGTGCTTTTGTCGCATAGTACAATTACTGTTCCTAAAGCCAGGATAGCTACTAATTGGGGTCAGATGGTTGGACTTTATGATGGTAAGAATATGTTGGTGGCAAAAACAGTTACTACCCACTCTACTACCATGGCAGATGAGACAAAACAGACTATGTTGCCAACTTCCATGGTTGGTGCTGATCATAAGTCCACTTTGGCATCGGTTGACGTCAATGAAATAACTTTTGTTAATTCTGACCATAATGCAGAACCTGATCTTATTCTTCCAGATACTTCGGCTGCTATCTACAGTGAACCAGCATCAGCCACCTTAATTACTGAAGCAAAACAATCCAGCTCTTTAACACCGTCATTTGGTTTTCTAGGAACCAAAGTGGCAGAAGGGGTGGAGGGGAGTAGCTCATTGGTACTAGGGGAAAATTTGGCTGAATTCGGTGGTTTAGCTGAAACAGAAGTGGCGGGGGTGGCTAAAGCCACCCCCGCCACCCGACCTCTTTGGCCTTATTTAGCTCTAATTATCCTTCTTTCAGGAGTTACTGCCTCACTATTTTTTATTCGTAAAACTGACTCATCTCTAATGAAGTAATCCTCCCGTTCCCCATCCATCTTTGCGGGCTTGCGAAGCAATCTACATCGTTCCACACCAGATCGTCCCATAATTTTTGACAAAAATAATTTTTCAGTAACATTTATTTTTCAAATTTGGTATTATATGGCGTATGTCTGCTATTCCTAAAATAGTCCATTATATTTGGGTTGGTCCTAATCCTATTACACCATTAGCCGTGCGATGTATAGCAAGCTGGAAAAAATATCTTCCAGATTACAAAATAAAACTCTGGAATGAAACCAATAGTCCAATGGATCATCATTATGTAAAAGCCATGTATGAGAAAGGGAAGTGGGCTTTTGTCTCCGATTACATCCGTTTTTGGGTACTTGCCAATGAAGGTGGCATCTACCTTGATACCGATATGGAGGTTTTAAAACCACTAGATGATTTTCTTGGTCAAGTCGGTTTTGTGGGGCGAAGCAAAAGTGGACACATAGAATCAAGTATCATTGGGGCTATTCCGCAAGCGGATTTTGTTCAAAAGGCATTGTCTGTTTATGATAAAGACCACGTATACAATTTGGTTACATCACCAGTAGTGCTACAGAATGTCATCAATGAGCTAAATGATATTAGTATAAAAATATACGACTACTCCTATTTTTTTCCTTGTGATGAGGGAGAAAAAGTCGATTCCTCCTCTCTAGCAAACGCTTATACAAATCACCACTGGGCTGAATCTTGGGTACCACATGCGCGCGTCCGCAAGCTCGCGCGACGACTCAGGATCATGCCGTTCCTTAAAAAAATATTTAGGTAATATGTTTAAGACTTTTGTTATCAATCTTGATAAGGATAAGGAACGTATGGATTTCATGTCCCAGCAACTCGTCAATTGCGAAATACCATATCACCGCCAAAGTGCTGTTTATGGTAAGGACTATAGGGCGAGTTATGTCGAATACGATGAAGCTGGGGCAATTGCCAAAACCGGTCACGCACTTCTTCCAGGAGAGCTAGGTTGTGCACTTTCTCATGCAAAGGTCTATGAACAAATTGTGAGAGAAGAAATACCTTTTTCTCTCATTCTCGAAGATGACGTTGAGTTACCGTCTAATTTTAAACATATAGTAAATCGGATGATTACTGAACAGGGTAAAACAAATTTTGAGTATTTACTTTTTGATTATGTTCCAGTCGGACTGCCATTTCTTAAACAATGGTTTCGTTCGGTGCGAGTGCGTGTTAATAATGAGTTTCAGTATTCATTACCGCGGGCGACTTTAACAGCTTTATATGCTATTTTCAAGATTCCTTATATAGTCCCTCTAGCTATATTTGAAGGATGTCGTGATGGTGTGATGTATGAAACTGGAGGACCTGTAAGATTCTTACGCCCAGTGTATTTCGCTGGTGCTTATTTACTCACACTTCAAGGAGCCAAGAAACTTCACTCTCTTACGAAACCTATTCTCTATACAGCCGACCAGCTCCCGAATCGGGCCCGGATTATAAATAAATTAAGATTTTTTTGCTACGCACCGCTTTCGGTTAAACAGCTCAAGACCACCTTTGGATCCAGTATTTTGGATGTGGCTGGAAAGGATATGAAATGTGGGTATGAATAGTAATTCTAACACTGAATACAGACCGTTGGTTTCCATTGCACTCACTACTTACAATGGAGAACTTTATTTACGAGAACAGTTAGACTCATTACTTGGACAAACATACAATAATTTTGAGATAGTAATAACAGACGATGGTAGTATTGATGGTACAGTTTCAATTTTGTCTGAGTATGCAGAAAAAGATACACGGATTTCATTTTCTCAAAACACACGAGGCAAAGGAGTGGTTTTAAATTTTACTGAAGCTGTTTTGCATTGTCAGGGTGAAATAATTTTCTTTTGCGACCAAGATGACATCTGGTATCCTTTTAAAATTGAGAAGCATATAACTGCTTATAAAGACCAGTCAATCCAATGGGTTTACAACGAGGCTGAACTCATTGATGAAACTGGTAAAACGATAGGATTCCTTACAGACAAATTACCCGATTATTGGACCAGACGAAAGTTGCTTTACTATACCTGGGGCTCGTGTATTCTTGGCTGTGCTACTTCGTACAGAAGAGACCTTATTTTACCTTTTTGGCCCGCTGATACATTGGCGCCCGGTCATGACTCTTGGATTCAGCTGGCAATCTACCCCTCAAAATCTTTTTATATCACTGAGATACTTCAGGATTATAGACAGCATAATAAAAATGCGGTCGGACTGCCAACTTTTAATAATGATTTTAAACCAAACGCTGAATTAGCTATTAGTAATAATCTAAACTATTTAAAAAGCTTAGCGAAAAACCGTAGGATTCAAGTTTGGAAACGAGCTTTTTTTATTACTGTATTGTTTTGCAAAAAAATCAGAGGATTATTAGGTTAAGTTTATTAAGAAGATGTTATAATTGAAACTTATGGATATATGCATTGCATGCGGTGGTCATAAAATTATAAAAAACGACAGAATAGAAGGATATATTCAAGAAAGTTTTTTTGATATTTATTCTTGCAATGAATGTGGAACAAAATGGGCTTCACCACACAATGTTGACACCGTTGTTTATGATTATATTTATGGTAATAAAAATGATACCCCTGGTTATATAAGATATGTACAATATGCTGAGGACGTGACGGGTTATTGTTCTCCTTTAAGTTATTTAGCAAAGCAAGAGCCAGCTTATTTTGGTGTAGCAACTAGTTTACCTAAAAGTGGTAAACTTCTTGAAGTTGGTTGCGGTTTGGGATACTTCACTTACGCACTTGCTAAGTCAGGTTATGATGTAGTTGGAATAGATGTTTCGAAAGGGGCAATTGATGACGCAACGAAACAGTATGGTAATTATTTCAAGAATAAAGATTTCTTTAGTTTATCAGTTCCAGAAAATGAAAAGTTTGATGCCATTCTTATGATTGAGTTGATTGAACATGTAGATAACCCCATAAAGTATTTGGCTCATGCAAAAACATTACTTAAAAAAGGAGGTTTACTTATAGTTACGACACCCAATCGTTCCTGGTACCCAGATAATATTTTGTGGGCAAGTGATTTACCTCCAGTTCACCTTACCTGGTTTTCTGAAAAAGGAATGACTTCTCTTTCAGCATCTCTTGGATATTCAATAAGTTTTACACCATATACAAAATTTAATCTTTTACACGGAAGCATTCTTGGTCCTGTGCTTAATCCAGAGTTAAATCCATCCTTTTTTAAAAAAGATGGAACACCTCTTTTTTCAAAATTCCATCACTCAAGGGTGTATTATTTTACTCGGCGATATGGTCTCTATAAATTTCTCAAGAGACTTTCTTTGATATTGCATAAATTAAAAGAGTTACCAGTTATTCTAAAAAACCCACAGCGTTTGTCGATACGGAATTCAACCTGCATGTGTGCAGTCATGAAATTAGACTAAATAAGTCTTTTTGGCCAGTATATATACAAGTATCAGAACCTTTACAAACTGGGCAGTTAGGCACATCATGACAGATGATTTATTGATTTCGCATATTAGGTAATAGTATGGCATCTATTTATAGTCATAAAATTATATACGTTGTGGTAAGCTATTCTGGCTTATGCAACTATTTCTTAGAATTGTACGGTATATAAAATTACACCTATTTCGTGACCCGCGATACTTTTTTTCATGTGTAGTGCAGTATCTCAATCCACGGTTTGAATTAAAAGTATCATATTACTCTAATAAAGAGGTGGCTAAATTTGTGGAAGCAGGAAAATCTTTGATTCGATTTGGAGATGGTGAAATCTACTTACTTAACCACGGGGACATTGCTTTTGAGCATTCAGTACCAGAATTACGTGCGCTAATGAATAAAATAATTAAAGAATATTCAATGAGTGCCTCGTACGTACTCGGTCTCAATAAGATCCCGTTACAAATGACAAATAAAAAACTCAAACAAAAAGGGCTGCTAAGTTGTTGGCTTCCTAGTAAAATTTATTTTAATCTATATTTTAATAAAAAAGCTACTTATGCTGATGCCGCAATGTTTTATTTCCGCGAAACAATCCCAAATTATTTTGAAGATTACCTCAAGACGAAGCATGTTATTTTTGTATCCAATAAACAAAATTGTGAGCGTTTTATAGTAAATAACCAGATTCAATTCGAGCACAATCAAGTAGTTGAAACACCAGAGACGGGTGCTTTTTCTGAATACAAAAATATTAAGACAGAAGTGATGTTTTTGGTTGAGAAATTTGGGAAAGACAATTCAGTTGTTTTGGCAGCTTTTGGCCCTGCTTCAAAGGTGTTAGCATATGAACTTTCAAAATCAGGCGTTCAGGTACTAGACGTTGGTCAGGGAATTACTGCCGCTTATACTAGCACCGATCATAGTTTGAGCAAGAATATTCGTATGCTACAGTAGATTTATGAAGCAATTTATTATACAGCTACTGAAGCGCATTTTACCGCGACCATTGGTAAGAATCATCAGGGAGAAGCGTAAAGAGCAACGTCAGCAAAAGCGCTTTGCTATTAATGAAGGAAAAGATTTGCTGCAAAATGTTGAGGTGTTGGGAATATCATTCTCGATTTACCTTAACCCCTTTCTTAATGGTGGTGTAGATAGTGTTATTTACAAAGATGGTGTTTGGGAACCTGAAATTGTTTATCTTATAAAAAAACATTTACCCCCCAGAGGCACATTTGTTGACATTGGTGCCAATATTGGTTTTCATTCCCTCATCGCCTCAGCTGTCACTGGTCCGGATGGTAATGTATTAGCATTTGAACCACTGCCTCGATTGCAACAACAGATGCAAAAAAGTATTGAGAGTAATAATTTTTCAAACATTGTAATCAAACCAGTCGCATTAGGAATGTCTGACGGAAGTGCAAATTTATCACTTGTGGAAGAGAATATTGGAGCATCTTCTATTCAAGATGTGTCTATTGATAGAGTAGTTAGTGATATCGTAACTGTACCAGTACGAACACTGGATTCATATCGGGAAGAACTGTCCCGCATTGATCTCGTTAAAATTGATATTGAGGGAACTGAGTATGAAGCTCTACGCGGTGGAGAAAAAATTCTCCTTAAATTTAAGCCAGTTATTATTCTAGAATTTAGTCCACACGTGTATGAGAAAGATTTTACAGGCAAATCACTTGTGTTATACGAATATCTTAAGGGATTGGGATATACCATAACTGATATTGGAAATCGTTTCACTGATGTAGAAAAGAATCTTCGTAATGGAGAGTTTAAAGGACTTCATACTAATCTACTTTGTATACCAGTATAGAGAGAGTTGCGACTATTTTCCAAAAAACGCTTTAAGTTCTACAAGTTGTTCTTTGAGATTGGGAACAGTGGAGTCACTCAATAAGCACTTGTTGATTGTAATTTTTGTAATAAAGGGTTCTATTGTAATGTCTTTATTATAAATATCCTTAGCAATCACCAGAACGTCGAACTTCGAATGGTGGATGGAAGTACCAAATTGATTGAGGATAGGGTAATTGTCCCAATTGTTAATTAACCTCTCTGCTATTTTAGCCCACTGTAGCGTAGTGATGCCGTTCCAGTAGTGGTTAGTATAACCATGAACACCGGCACTTTGTGTGAGAAACCAATCAAGAAGTGAAAGGGAGGTTGTTTCTTCATGACCTATGATAGAAGTACGAATAATCTTTGTGTTTTGACCAGTGGCCTCTAGTAGTTCTGATGCCCTTGCTTTACTTTTACCATAAGTGTCTTCAGCGTTGCGTTTAGCGGTACGGGAATAGGATTCACCTGGCGGTATATCTCCCCTGAATTCGCAATCTGTAGTTGGGTGTATTACTGGTATTCCGAGCGTATCGAGCAGGATGGGTAGGTCCGTGTTGATGTTCGTATATTCGGTATCAGAAATAGGATTCTTTTGTGGAATTTTTCCTATACAATTAATTATACAATCTGGTTTTAGGTTGGTGATTGCATCTGTAAAACCTGTATCGCCGAAGCGAACACCTAGCGTTAGTAAATCATGGCCCTGATTTGTAAAGTAACGGGCAACTGTTCTCCCCAACATGCCGTTGTGTCCAAGTACTAGTACAGATGTCATTGTTTTATTTGGAAAAATAATTATGTTTCTCTAAAATAGATTTGAGTTCATCTTTCGTGACTGTACACTCTTCCGAGGTGAGTCCATTTATTGATAATATATTCTCATTATAAACCGTTTTATTGTGAAGTAGGAACATATCGTTCTCTTTGTCATAGGTGACACGCTCACGCTCAAATGGAGAAATCATTTGCTCATGAATTTTTTCTGATATACGAGGAACACCGTTCTTCCAGGTTAGTCCGTGTACTTCACTAAATATTTCAAACAAATCTTTAACTTTAAATGACTTTAAATTTGGGATAACATTAAATGCATCCTTTGCAAGTGCATATTCAACACAATCCATGGCCTCATTGATATTAATCATGAATCGAGTCATATGTTCGCTGTAGAGGGTGAGTATGTATTTGTTTCTGATGGAGTCCCAAATAAGTGGAATGATTGATCCGGTCGAGTTGAAAACATTTCCATAAATAACAGTGCTAAGGTTTACAGGTGTAGACTCGGCATTTACAACAAATGCTTCTCCAGCAACAAACTTCATTGCGCCGTAAAGAGTAGTTGCACAACGACTCTTGTCAGTTGAGATGAAAGTTGCTGCTTTGAAGTTGTTTTTTTCGGCGGCGCGTCGTGAATTAAGGGCACCATGTATTATCACTTGTAGTGACTCTTCCACGTTCTGGTCAACAGCTTCAATTTGTTTTAGTGAGGCCGTGAATATACCAATGGTATGTCCTACAGAAGCTTCTTCAAGGAGACGTTCATTACGGATATCCCCAATAACACAATGAATGTTTGGGAATTGTTTTTTAAGGTAGTAATGCTTTGCCTCATCCCGACTGAAAATCGTGACATGGTTATCATTATAATATCGTTTTACTAAATTGCTTCCTAAATATCCGGCACCACCTGTAATGAATATTTGTTCATTTTTTAGCATATTGAAATAAGTATATATTATTATTCAGATTAAGCACAATTTTGTTAAAACTTTATATTACATGGTATAACATAGCTATGGAAATAAAAGTAACAGTGGTCTCTGTGGTATATGGATCAAGATGGCCTCTTCTTAAACAGGTGGCTGATGCATGTTTGGGAGATTTTCGTGTGACGTCATTGATTATTGTTGACAATGGATGCCATAATGCCGAATTAATGGATGAGTACGCAGCACGTTTTCCTAATAAAGTAATTATCCTCAGACAAGAAAAGAATATTGGATTTTCGGGTGCCATTAATAAGGGGTTGATGAAGGCGCGAGAAACAGACTGTGATTTTGTATTTGTGCTTGATGATGATTCTGTACCAGAAACTGGAGCCATTGATTATTTTTTAAGGAACCTGGAGTTCTTTGGCGAACGTAAAGTAGTACTTGTTGGAAACCGTATTGATGTGCCTGGAAATAAAGATATTTTCACCGCAAGACCACTTCAGGAAGCATTACCTACAGGTACCTTGTTTCAAGTGTTTAGTTTTAAAAAAGTTATTAATTTCTTTAAACTTTTACGTCGAGACCCACCAGAAATTGATAATGTATTTATTCCAATAGTTCCCACAGAGGCGTTTGTTACTGGGGGTACATTTTTGCCAATTGAGGTCGTTCGTACCGTTGATCCACCAGATGCCAGCATGTTTATTTATGGTGAAGATCTCGAATATGCCTGGCGGATTAGAAAGAATGGTTATCAATCTTATGCCTGTGCTCGGCCGATTATTAGAGATATTGACATGACATTTCCTGCGTATGGTGATCATGTGTTTGGACTATTCAATCCAACTACTCCTGCATACAAAGTGTATTTTCGACTTCGTAATGCGGTGATTATTTCCAAAAGACACAGTTACCAATCCACATTTATATTGGCACTTAATGTTTTTGTTTGGTTCATAGGGCTGGCTATAATAGGTCTGTCTACACATGGCATCAAGTATTTCTTCTGGAGTCGTCTTAGACTAATAGCTACTGCTTTGTATACGGGCTTCGTACCATCAACTCCCATACCAAAGAGTGTGATAATACCTCAATGATTATTTCTAACGCCAAAATGATTTAATAACGCGAAACACAAAGTAAGTAATTACTGGGATTGTACATAGTAGTTTGGATTGCTTTAGTAGCTCATCCCAAACTAATTTATTTTTGGCTAGGCACATTTTAAGAGAAGGCCTTACATTAGTTAGCCCGTCTGGTTCGTAACCATCCGACCATGTTCCAGTATTGTTATTATACAAGAATGTCCCAACTGTTTTTGCCACCGTACAAAAATATATCCATTCCTCAGCATTTTTTATGGTGGTTGGGAAACGAAGGAGTTGAACATCTGAAAACTTTAGGCAATGAGTAGCATCGCCCCAAAATCGCCGAAATAACAAAACATCGGTTGGGTAATAGATTTGTGTTCGTCCAGTTTTATTATTTGTGTATGACTGTGTCGTTCGTTGATTGTTTCTATTGGTCACTAGCCACGATTGGTTGGGGTTTTGTCTGATTGTATCAGCAAAGGATGATAAACAATTTTGGTCTAACCAGTCGTCATCATCTAGGAATATAATGTAGCCAGTAAAAAATTTTTCAGATAATAAATCTAAGACTCGGTTGGCTGAAGCATTTTTCCCCATGTTTGATTTGTTTTGTAGACAGTGGATTTTTGGTTTATACTCACTTAACTCAAATAGATTTTCATATGACGATTCAGTGTCGTCAATTACTACATATAAATCCCAGTTAGTATTATTCTGTGCTTCAACACTGGCAACACTTCGTAAAACTAAATCCGGTCGCTTGTAAGTTGTTGTTATAATGGCAAATTGTGGATTTTTCATTTTTATATAGTACAACAAATAAACGGTTTTGGAGCGAATTGGCGGTTTGTATTAATGTTATACTAAAATTATGACGTCATTGTTACATATTTGGAAAAACCGCGTTAGTAAAATTTTTGATAACCCAGCAGCTGTTGTTCCATTTTTTAAGAAGAGATTAGTATATAATCGCGTGGCTGATTTATATATTTCACAGTATCAAACAATTCATTTTTTAAATTATAATGAAACTATTGAATCCATAATCAATAATAATCTTTCTATTGTCCGTTTTGGGGATGATGTATTTGATATGATATTAGGCATTGGTTTATATTTTGATGGTTGGCATCAAACGTATGATTCCAAACTTGCTACTAGACTGAAAGAGGTATTATCAAGTAGTGAGGATAAATTATTAGTATGTTTTAATCCGGAATTTATTTTAAAAACCAAGGCCGATTTTGTGGCAGAAGGTATTGGAGAGCAATACCATTTTTGGACTAACTCAAAAATTTTTCTTAAGGACTACGTTCATTTTAATCAAACTTACGGTAGTGCTTTGTCATTTCAAGAACGTTACAATGATAAAATTGATTACGGTCGTATTCTCCGTTATATGTCAAAAAAGAATCTGATTATTGTGACAAGTAATACTAAACGTTTTGGTGGTCGCATATTTGGGAAAACTACTGATTATATTGACGGACCACCAAGTAATGCGTGGAAGAGTTACGATGAAATTTTACGTCGTGTTTTACAGGTTGCTTCCCGATACAATAAGGAGGAAGTTCTAATAATGAGTTCTCTTGGTCCTACCTCCAAGGTTATGATCTTTGATTTAGTGAAAAATGGCTACACCGGGTGGGACATTGGTCAGTTATTTGACATTGCTTTACATAAAATTATTTAGTTTGTAATTGTACTTCAATTAGGTATTGTCAGTTATATAAAAAACCATGAGTAAGGACGTGCTCGTATCAATTTTGATTTGGGTCATGCAAAAAGAAGAATAAACCCATTAATAAATCGATAAATGCTCGCAAATATACTGCCATAACAGCACCCAATAGACCAAAAATGGGTGCAAAACAAATGATACCCAAGATAAGACTGCTTGGTCCGATAATAGTTCCTGCCCACAATGCTCTTTTGTGTTCGGTGGCGTAAAAATACTGCCATAGAAGAGAAACTGGAATAAATAGGACTGTTCCGACATATAACTGTGAAATAAGAACGGCGTCAATATAGACTGGAAATAACCACAAAAATAAGTAAGGGGCGACAATTATGTATATACAGACTGGTATAAGTAACAATAACGTAAAAACACTGATTTTTTTTAGGAGAGAATATTTAAAATGTAGACCCTTTTTATTGATCAGTTTTGGAAAAGCAACTGAATTGATGTTTCCTATTATGCCTTGAATTTCATTTGGCAATGAGATGGCAAAATAATATGTTGCGAGCTGGATTGGACCTAAAAATTTAAAGAGCAAAACCTTGTCGAGTTGTCCAACACCAATAATGAAGACGTTCTGCATTGACAGTCTCTTGGCGTAACTAATAATGTTTCCATATGGTGTTGTGAGATCATCAATTTCCGGATATTTCCTGATTGTAAGAATGAGAACAAAGAGTTGGCTAAATGTTAAGGAAGCAAAATATATACCAGTTATTATTATTATATTTTTTGTATAAAAAATTGTTCCTATAAGTATCAATGTCAATATAATTCTTTGAATAATACGAAATAAAGTTTGATTTCTAAAATCCTTTTTTCCTTGAAGAATAAATTGATAATTTGCGAAAGGTTCAAAGAATGGTATCCATAAGGCACTAACAACAAAAAGTGTGGCTAATAATATGTTCTCATTAATGAGGTAATATCCGGCAAAAATAAATAAAGCAATAACACCAATCAAACCGTATCTTATCTGAATTTTAAGTATTTTATGTATAACTATATTATGATTCTCTGCCACCGCTTTTGTTATAGCGACGCCGAAACCAGTTAAAGTAGTAATTGAAGCAAGAGTAACAATTGCTACTACATATTTATATAAACCATAGTCTGATGGGGAAATGTAATTTGCGAATACCCACGCTAATAAAAAAGAAAAAAAGAATATAATAATTTGTCCAGATATAAGCCAACCACCCTGTGAAAACAAATATTTGGTATCTGTTTTTAATATAATTTCTGTCCAGCGAATTAATTTTACTATTCTATCTTTCATAGAGGTTATACTTTTAAGTATAACTTTTTTAGTTTAAAAAAGTTACTGTTTGTTTCTTTTGACACACATTAGTGGCATGAACACTTACAAGGTTAAGTGTTCATGATAAAACAATTTTAATCAGACATCATGTTTCAGTGGTAACAAAGAAGCTTAAGAAACCGATTTGGATGAAAGTAAGTGATTGAGTTTGTTACGTTCTCTTCTGTTTTTTTGTTGAGTAACTTGCTGTGATAAAATGAGGATTGTCACTCATCACTTGTTACACTCATAATACTTGAAATAAAGAAGTCAAAAACCTTTCATTTGAATGAAAGATTTTTGACTTCTTTCTTTAGACTTCTAGCAAGATGTGACAGGGATGCGTTTTAGCGAGTGATGCGAAGCAATTTATTTGATTACAGTACCATTCGTACGTTTTCTTAATTCCTTCTGCAAGTGGGGTTTGGTGGTGGAAGCCGAGGGAGTTGGGGTAATGCTTGTAAACGTGGATCGCTTTGTGAACTCGCGAAGACGACGGATACTACTCCATTTTACAGATGTTGTCCATTCATTG
>Ga0210043_1001143_pt1 | contig 24081 bp, 35 predicted proteins | sample CryGeymet201501t_FD_183990 | JGI IMG/M metagenome (GOLD analysis project Ga0210043, IMG submission 183990) | Groundwater microbial communities from Crystal Geyser aquifers in Utah, USA - Crystal Geyser metaG 2015-01t (SPAdes) (version 2) | ecosystem: Environmental > Aquatic > Deep subsurface >... | reverse complement strand
TATTCCCTTGACAATTCGACCTTATCGCCTTGCTTAACGAATGTGCCATCTGCTAGGAATGTGTTCTTGGTAGCGGTTAAAATTACTTTTTCCGCTTTTTTATCTGTTTTAATTTCTATTTTTTCCTCTTTAATTTCTATTTTTTTGTTGTTTTTGTTCTTACTCATATTTTTTAAATTAATATTTAATAGCTATTTCTACTATGTAGATATATTTTTTCATTTCCCAGTCTTTAATTGCTGTTCTCCCATAAAATTGTGTCCACTTTACTCCCTGCAGTCCGCCTAGTTTATACTCGTGCTTATCGTCAAATATTCTGTTTATATCCCTTGATAAATCTAGCGCCTCATCGTATGTGTCGGCTATGCAGTTGATTTGGAATATTGATGTCCGGGCGCTTGGATATGATAAACTCTGTGTTATTTCTTGATATGTTATTGCTTTAGTAAAGTTTGTGTTTTCAGGCACTACCAATGGGTAAATATTATAAATACTTCCGTCTTTAACTTTATTGGCTAGCGTTGTATCGTTTTTCAGCTCATTGTATAAGCCTTCTTCCAAATTATCCATATTTTTATTATAACATTTTTACTTTTATTTGAAAACTGACAAGCCTCTTTTTTCAATATCACTTGCCCCCCTCCTAAACATCGCCCTTGCACTAAATCTAGATGTTCCATATTCTACGAATTCAGCGTATTCAGTTAGAGTAGCTACCTCACCAGTCGCCCAGCCTGTTCTTCTCCCTGCTATGCTACTTTTTAATAAACCTGTTTTTACTGGCGTTCTATTTCTAACCGCTGTTTCTAAAAGGGCTGTCACTTTTCTTATATCTTGGTCTAGCTTAGCTTTTACCTCTTTGCGTACTGCCTCGTTTTTTATTAATTTCATAGGCTTGTTTTTTTAGCATAAACTTTTACATGGTGTTCGTGACTATCATTATCTACGCTTAAGATTTCGTATTCGCTACTATCGGTTAGTGCTACTTTCTCGCCTACTTCTATATTTGTTCCTAATAAAAAATAAAACACATAGTCATCAATATATGTCTTTGCTAATTCATTATAAATCTTGGGCTGTAAATTTCTAACCTTTCTAGTCTTTACCGATGTTAGCTTATCTGCCCAAGTAAAAGTCTTAGCACCGCTGTTGCTCTGGGTTTCTGTCTTTGATTTTATTGTGGCTGTTAAAATTAATAGGCTTTCGTAGCTCATATTAGTCTAGTGTTATTATCCCGGCATTTTGATTTGCCGACTTTCTCTTGTATTGATCAAGAATTGCTGTTAGTCCTAAGGTTTTTGCTTTAGCAGAAATATCAGAATATTCCACCTTATAATCATCAAGAGTTTCTGCCTTTATTTCTCTTAGTGTTTGGTCACCCACTTTTTCTTTTAAAATACTAGCTACTAGCTGGGTTGCTATTAGCTGAATGTCTGCAGGCACTGTATCGCTGTATCGCCATTTGCCTATTACCTTTACATTTCTCTGCTCTTTATCAAATTCATACAAAGTATAACCACGGCTACTCTGTCTGCCATCTGGTTGGACTAGCTCGATGTGAGTATATGGTTTTCCCTCGGCCGGGGCGTTGTATGGTTTTAAAAAGTAGTCTTCATTCTCTACTTGTGCCACATTGTCCACTGTAAGGCTTGTGATAGCCTTTAAATCGCCTATAGGGAGGCTTTTACTACCATTGCCATCAAAATACTTAGTTACATCGCTATCTGTTTCTGGTTTTTCAAATATCCGTGAACCGAATCTTTCTTCACCGCAATAATTTTCAATGTAACGTGATACGCTATTTATTGCTAAGTTAATAAAAACAGCTAGGCTTGAATCTAGAGTTGTGCCTAGATAGCTGTCTATTGTTGTTTTAGTTGTATACATATTTTTATTGAAGATTTATTTTGTACCTAAATTATAACATTTTTAACAAAAAAGGGAAACACCAAATTTGGCATTTCCTTTTTCTGTTATGTCCTTACCTATTGATTATAACACTGGTACTACTTTGTAATAAACTCTAACGTCTAATGTAGCATCATCACTGGCATTACCAGTAAATTCACTTCCATTATTATCTAAGTCTATTGCTACGTTTTCTTCTGGAGTCATTACAGTTTCAGGTACTCCCTGATATCTGTTTTGGTCAGTTGCTTGATCAATAAAGCCGGTTGTTTCAATAGCTAGTAATTCAGTACTACCTGAATATTTAAGAGCTAAGTTATCAGCAGCTTCTGCTAACACCTCACTGCCTGCTGTTAGTCTTAAATTTACTGCTACTGGCACAATAGCATATCCTGCCCCCGCCTCTGTTGCTGGTACTAACTCGATGTTAGTTCCTGCTAGAGCTTTTAATTCGGTTGCTGATAATTGGACATCAGTGTATTTTACTACATCGATTCCACTTGCCAGTTTAGCCTCAGTAATAGCCCCGTCTGCTATTTCAGCAGATGAAATATCGCCAATAAGATTAAAATCGCAGTCAGAGTTTGTGCCTTGATTTTCATATAAACCTTTTGTGCCATCACTGGCATCGGTTTTAATGAATAAACAGCCTTTAGCGTATCCGCTTTCAGCGCTTGGCACAGTTGTTCCTCTGGCAATTAATACATCTTCGGCATCATCTTGCAATAAGATTTCTACCTCAGTTGTATCGGGCGTTTCATTATTGCCCTCGATTTCGACCTTATTTCGTATTCTGTTTGGTCTTTCCATAGATTTAAAAAATTAGTTTGTAAAACCTATAGTTCCTTTATTAATTCAGCTAAGATATCTTCATCAGAACGAGTCTTTTTTCCGCCCTTTTCGTAGACTGCCACTCTGTATTTTTCAGCAATTTTATGAAGTTCATATGATGGAATTTCACCATCAAAACGTTCAGCGTACTCATTGCTTAACTTATCAAAGCGTTCTACTTTTTGCTCAGTCTGATATAAACCGATATCTACACGATTTTCTGCATCTTTAAAGCATTTAACTTTTAAATGATAAAAGAATACTTCTTTGCTTTTTTTATTTGACTTTGGGTCTTGGTTGGTTGTTCCAAGTTCTTCTTTTTTAATATTTATTGCCTCTTGAATATCACTAGCATTTTCTTCGCCAGTTAATTCAATACCGAGTTCTTTAGCCTCGGCTAGTAGGTCTTTTTTGCTCTTAGACATATTGTTTCTGTTATTTAATTTATTAATATTTTATCAAGGGGTAGGTTTTACGCTACCCCTTGAAAATTATACTAGGAAGTTGTTAAACCAGTTAACAAACCGTGACTTTGTCCTACATTTTCTACAGCTAAACCGAATTTACCTTGTAGAGTTTCTTTGTTTTCACGTGATCCAGTGTTGGTTTCCTTAACAAAGCGTAAGGTATCGTTAGTCTTCCATCCTTTGACTAATTTTCTGCTATCACCTACTGCTACTTGGTCATTTGGCATATCTAAATCTACGACTACTGGAATGATTCCGAATCCGTCTGCTAAGTATCCATCTAACACCCTACCAGTATATCTAGCGGAGTTATCTACTGTAATGCTATCTGCACTGCTAAAGTTATTAAATAATACTTTATTAGCCGGACTCATTGCGATGTAGTTGACTGTTCCACCTGCTAATCTAACGTCTTGAATGATGGCTTTCAAAGCTGTTTCACTAAATGCGCCACCAACTGCAGTCTTGATACCTGCGCTTAGACCTAACCATCTCAATAAACCTCTAGTCATTGATGGTTGTCCACTTGCAGGAGCTCTGCTTACACCCTCGACAGCTGAACGAGCCAAATCTCTCATTACACGATCTACTGCCTCAGTTCTTAAGATATCAGCTGTTAAGCCTACCTTACGAGCTTGGTCAGTATCAGCCTTTGATAAATCAATGACTTCTTCTACTAACTGAGTGTAATTGGTAAATTTGGTTGTACCCTCTGCCATTGCCTCTGCATCTACTTTACCTTCCTCATGAGCGTTACCTACCACCTTAGCGGTAATAGCGCTTGCATGTCCGTGGGCTACTGCAGTTGATTCGCCTGCGCCACGTTCGTAGACATCAATAGTGTTTCCACTGCGGTCTACTGCTTTTACTACAACGATTTCGCTTTCTACTTTCAAAACATCGCCGATAGTGATTCTATCGATATAACTTGAGTCTACTGGTAAAGCAGTAGTGTCATCGGTAGTATCCCAATCTGCCCCGTCACCACTAGCTTGTACGCTAATTTCTGGGGTTGTGTAGTTTCTTACTAATACCTCGAATTCATCAGTGATGAATGGAGTTGGTCTGTTATTAAACAGATCCCATACCTTACCGAATTCATTCGCCATTAACGGAGAGATACTATCTGCGATAGCAATCACTTCCGGGTCTAATTTTGAATTGGCATCAGTTAAGGTTGTGTGCATTCCAAGATTCATATGGTTGTTTTTAAATTAAAGTTTGTAAATTATTTTTTATCCTCGTTAGCCTGTCTAATTTCCTTTAATTTTTTAGCAAGTTGTAGCATTTGAGCTATTTCAATTTGAGTTCTGTCTTTTCCTTTCTTTAATAGCTCATCATACTCTTTTTGTACCTTGCTTTCTTCATCTAAATTTATGTCCTTATCATTTGGTGGTACTTCTCCGCCTTTTTTACCACCAATGGTTACACCGAGGGTTTTCGCATTATTATTGATGTATTCAAGTTTTTTTCTAGCGCTGTAATCACTAGGGATTAAATTACGCTTGTCCTCTGGAATTGTCTTGATAGTTTCTTCAAGAATTCCATTGACTGTACTCTTATACTTGTTAAGGATTTCTTCTGACTTTGTAGCTAGAGCCTCTGCCTCTCGTCTTTTCTTTGTTTCTTCCTCGGCTAGCTCTTGCCACTTGCCTTGATCAGCTTTCGCTTTACGTTCTGCATCCTCTCTGTCCTTGTTAAACTTATCAAGGGCGCTTTTGGCATCTTCGGCATCTTTCAATGCTTTAGCGATGTCTGGGTTTGCTTTCTTTAGTTCGTCTAGGCTGATTTTTGATAAGTCAACTTTATTGTCCTTATCTTTATCCTTATCTTTGTCATCATCTTCTGTATAAGGGATTGGCTCTCCCTTATCGTCTAATAATGCTTTTTCTTTATCATTGGGGTCAATTTGATATTTGACGCCATTGATCACGATGTACTTGTCCATAAATTTACTTTTAATGTTTTTTAAATTGGTCAGGGAATTAAAACCCTGTAAATACCATTTTCTTGTACTCTTTCGAGTCTAGGATGGAGAACCTAGAAAGATATTTAAATTATAACATTTTTCTTTATTTCTAACAATAGCTATTTTTGAATTGGTGCTACTCCCCAGTCTACTCTTGGATTAGCAGTTAGTTCCATTCCATTTTTTAAACAAATTTCTCGATAATCTTTCATAAAACTATCTACTTTTTTTTGCTGTTCTTTCTTAATAATTTCTTGAGCTTTTTCCAGCTCTGATTTTTTGACTTCTTGTTTAATTGCTTTGTTTTTCATAATAATTATTTTAATTTATTAATTTCGATTATGATTGCATCAATATCAGCAATCTTTTTTTGTAGCTCTGCTTTTTCCTCGTTTAACTTTTCTAAATCAATTGCTGTAATTTCCGGAGCTACTGGAGCACCTGTATCCACGTCAAACTTTTTTACTGCGATAGCATTACCACCGCCGGCTTTTATAATCTCAGCATTCCCACTCGCTTTTTTCTCTAGATAATTTTTGTAGTCCATATTGTTTTTATTAAATTAAGTATTTATTTTTATACATAGCTTGGCACGTACATTTGATATTGATGTTTGATGTCAATCGGAAAACTCCTCAAATATACTTCTGTCGTTTCTATAAATGTATGCCCGAGCTGTTCTTTTATTAAATATATATTTGCCCCTCGCTTTAGCAGGTTGGTTGCTAGGCTATGTCTTAAAAGGTGCGGATATATTCTCTTATTTATTTTAGCACGATTTTTTAAAACATTCACTAGCTTTCGCAGGTCGCTCGTTCCGTACCTTTTATTTTCCCTTAAAGTTGTAAATAAATAATCGTCCGGTCGTCTTTGATAATAGTTTAAATAATTTATCAGTATTCTCGAGCAGTCACCGCTTATATTTATTAGCCTATCCTTTTTCCCCTTGCCCTCTAAAACTCTTAGCATATTGTCGCCGAGGTTTACATCGCATACTCTTAGCTCACATAATTCTTTGTTTCTAATTCCCGAATAGGCTAGTAATGAAATGATTGCTTTTTCTCTTATGTTTTTTGACGAGGCTATCAGCATTGTCACCTCTGCCTCTGTCAGCGTATCTTTGATAATGTGCTTTGGTTTTTTCGGTCTACCTAATTTTATTGGTCGCCCTATAAACTGCATATACCATTCTATCGCCAGTGATGTATTTACTATGTGGCTGTAGGAATATTTCTTTTCGTGCATTCCCACGATGTAGTCGGTTATCTGCTCGTGACTCGGCTCGTCTGTCTTTAATACTTTTGTTAATCGCCTTACGCTATCGTTGTAGCCCTTTAAGGTTACCATTCCTATGCCCTTGCGGACTAATAGAAACTTTTCAAACTGGTTTAATTCCCTTGACATATGTTTTTATATTATGTTTTGGCTAATACCAAAATCTAAAGAAAATACTACAAAGGTTTTAAGTTGTCAAGCTACCAAGTGTCGTGTGCTACTCTACGCCAAGTGTTGGTATTAACACAAATATATAAATAATCTGCATCCCAACAGTAATCGCCAGTATTTCCGCTCGCCCCACTTGAGGCAGGTGTCTTAGCTGTCCTGAGTCGGAGGATATCACTGGCTACATCTAGCTTAGCTGTTGGAGCAGAGGTGCCTATCCCAACTTTTCCATATCCTGCAAAAAGATCAGAGTCATTTACTGCTAAAAATGGAGTAGTCATGCCGCCGGAGATATAAGGCTGGATAGATATGTTGTCAATATTCCAATCACCTGGAGCATTACTACCCTTTAAACGTATTGTGTTGGCAGAGTCGCTAGAAGCAATAAAATATCCCGAAAAGCTATTACTGGTACTAAGCTCAGCAATAGTAGTGTTTGGGCCCTGCTGAAGAAATAGAAAACTACCGCTATTAACAGTCACGTCGATTGAATAATAATAAATATTACCAGGTGTTAAAGGGACAGTTGTATATACGCTCGGCCAACCGGTTCCTGTCTGTACTATATGCATAGAACCGCTATCCCAGACAAAAGTATTCATGCTGCCATTTGTCCAACCCGTTAAAGCAGAATCAAAAGTGCCATTAGTTATCAGCTCACTACCTAGAGTAATCAAAGATTCAATATTTCCAACTACTGACAACTGTTTACCCGGCGCCGTCGTCCCAATCCCGACGTTGCCGGTACTACCTTTTATGGTTACTCTGGTTTTCAAATTACCACCCGTATCGGCATTTCTAAAATATATATCACTATGGTTAGCATTATTTCCAGTAAATAAGTTATCAATTGACAAGGTAGCCGTTCCCGTAGAATATAAAAACCTGCATCCTAAAGTATCATGATTCCTATACCTCGCCAAGAACCCAATAAGTTGTCCGTCTGCCGAAGACTGAATATCAACTAAGGCGTTGGAGCCCTTTACTGTAAGAACGTTATCTGGTGCCGTCGTTCCGATGCCGACGAAGCCGTTAGCTAACACAGTTACTTTCTCAGTGTTGTTGGTTATTATGCCGAATGGTTGGTTGGAAGTTGTGCCAATTAGCCCTTTAGAAGCTAAGCTATCGCCACCCCAACTCACTTTTGCGTTCAAAGCGGTGTTTACAGCCCTTGTAGTCGGATAGTCGGTATCTGAGTCGGTTAATGTCGTTTTTTTGTTTACAGCGTTCTCTGGGGTGTATCCTAGTGCATCCTGTTTGCCATTCCATACCCCTTTTTCTGCTGTAGTGACAAATTTGTTTGTCGTCGTTGAGTCTGAGATATGATCGGCGTTTAATACTACCGCCCCTTGCTGTCCGTTTACGCTGGTTACGTCATCGCTGTTATCTGATTTCTCTAATACTCCGTCATCGTTATAAATTGCCCAGTCGCCTAAGCTGAAAGAAATTCCGAATTTAGTTCCTGCTACGCTGACATTATAAACAAATCCTTTTTTAGTTATGTCTGGTGTTGTTAGTTCAGGAGTGTTTGTGTCGGCATCCCATACTCCTTTATAAATTAAAAGTGTCGCTGGAAGTTGTGTGCTTGGCACTTTTCCTCCTGCATCCAATGTTGCTACTCCATTATTTGCCCCTTTCTCGCTTGATTGAATATAAGTCTTTAAGTCTGATATTTGACTTTCGGTTATGCTAATCCCTGTTGATTTATCCCAAGCTGTAAAGACTGGGTCTGTTTCGCTCTGTAGGGCTGTTTCTATGAGTGAATGGTCATATTCTAGGTTATGAGCCTCTAGTACGCTGTCAGCCTCTCCTAGGGCATCATAAATCCCTGCGTGGTCGCCCCAACCGAATGCTGTATCCCAGTTTTCTACATCAAGAGCAGATATTCCCCCTGCTGGAGTAGTATTTAAATATCCTAGTGTAATCGCTTGGCTTTCTTCTGTTATTTCACCTGTTAATTTTAAAATAGATAATGTTAGCTCATTATTTTCTTCATCATAAGAGCCAAAGCCACCAAAGACTCCATTTTTGTTAAATTGTATTTGTCCATTTGAGCCGGACGGACTAGCCATTATAATATTTCCGGTTAGTTTTGCTATGATTTCTTGTGACATATTATTCTATTCGTTTAGTTACATCCTGAATTATTTCCATAAAGTCCTTAGTTGTACTAATTACTTCACTTCCACTTACTATTTGTAAGTCGTATAAATAGTCCTTTGGCGTTAAATCAGTATCTTCTGCTGTCAGAGCTATTTGTGTTTTCCCTGCAGTTGGGTCTGAATGGCTGGTTATTTTCTTACTAATTTTTGCCTCTGAGTCATCACCTCCATCAATATCGTCTAATTCTTTAACAGTAAAAAACACTGACTTTCCAGTTAGGTTTATTGCTACCCCGTCTGCATCTTCAAAGGTTACATCTATCTCTGCGCTATCTCCTCTAATTATTGTTAATTTTTCTGCCATATTTTTATGATTATATTTTTATTATATCAAGTCAGGGCGCATGAGTAAAACGTGCCTACAATTTGGATGGACAGGTAGCTGAATGTCTAGTCTTGGGTATCCGCTACTATTACCACTTAAGCTATAAATTTTACCCTCATATGGTACGCATATCGGACAAGCGCCTGAATGGGTGCTTACTTGCACTATATCTATTTCAAACTGGTTAGCCCTGTTTATTAGAGCCTCATTACTAGCCCTTATGGTGTGCGTACGGGCTAACATCTCGCTATATCGTCTTAATGTCCATGTGTGACCGCCTCTGTCCTTTAAAACTGCAAATCCTTGATCACCTAGTAATTGCACTATTTCTCTTTTAACTTTATCTATACTTTTTCCAGTGACCTCTCTTGCCATTATTTGAGCCCTTATCTGCCTTTTAAAAGCCTCGTTTATCTTTTGTTCTGCCCCTCGTACTAGCCCATTCATTCCATTGGCAAAATCTAGATATGTGTCGCTTAGCAATGCGTTTATCGCCCCTGAATGAATTGACAAATCTCTAGCTACTTTTATCTCATCTGGTGTTATCCTAAGTTTTGTTTTTTGAAATTCTGCACCTATTTTTTGTGAGTCTACTGTTATTTTTGGGTTATTAGTATATTTTGCCCATTCTTGGCTTATCTGACTCCTTACTTCTCCCATTATCTTAGTGTCATAATTTACTGCCTTGCCTATTTTATTTTGTAGATCTTCCCAGCTGTAAATAGTCGATGTATTAATTCCTTTTACTTGTTTTGTTATCCCTGCTTTTCTGGCTATATTATTTAATGCATCTTGCGCTACTACTGGTCTTATCTTTATGCTATTAAATTCATAATCGGCAAAGTTTAGCCCCTCTGCGTAGCTTTTTGGTATTGCCTCGCTTATCCATTTTCTTATGGCCGGGTCGCCTGATGCTATTATTTCTTTTACACTTTTTATTGCCTGTGCCTTTCCTGATTGTGTTAGTTTTTGACTTATGGCTTTTAAAATAACCGCTTTAGTTTTATTGTCTATGCTTTCAATAACATCTAGCAGTTCTTGGATATTTGAGTCTTGATATACGATGTCGCCTAGTTTCTTCATATTATGGTATTAAAAACATTGCTAGTCTTGCCATTGCTATAAAACTAAAAATTGTTAACGATATCAGTCCTATCACTATTGCATAGGCTTTAATAAAAATCTTATAGTCCACCCTTTTAAGATGTTCTTCTAAAATTTTAGCACTACTCTCTATCTGCTCTGGTAGCCCTTTGTCTAGTTTATTGCCTCTTGGGAAGTCCATATTGTTAAATTATTTTATTAACTAAAATTGCGGAGGGTTATTTGGGTTTACAGCCCCGCTGTTTATGTTTTCTTCCTTAATCAATTCTAGCTCTGCATCTAGTTCTTCCTCTGTAAAGTTGTCTAGTCTTTTCATGGCAGAACGTCTACTTGATAAGCCATTATTTATTTTAGCGCTTTCTACTTCTACTTCTACTTGTTCATCTGTCGGAATAACATCGCTAAACTTTATCTCGATATCTTTTTCTAGTTCTTTGTTTTGTAGCATTTTATAACCTATCTTAATCATTTCTTTTATACCTTTTGATATCTTAGCTCTTTTTTTCTGTGATTTTCTAATAGCGCCAAATAATTGAATTCTCATCGCATCTACTCTCTCCGGCATTGCTGATTTTAGTAATTCAAACATTGGAATAGCTGTCACCCAACTTATAAATTTAAGCTGATTTTCTACGTGCTTTTCTGTTGCCTCTACTAATGGGTTGTCATTTAAAATAAACTTAGCATCCTTATCTTCTTTTTCTACCATTAAGTACTCGAATTGTTTTATTTTGCCATCATCTGTTTTTAAGCTATCTAATGCAGGTAGTTGCATTTTTGCATCTAAATTCTTAAGCAACTGTGTGCTTATATGCGTTCTGCGTTCATTGACTTCTTGTAGCTGTGGCATTATGTCTGCGTAGTCGCTCTTTCCAAAGCCCCAGCTTGTCTGTCTGCCATTGTCTATTTGCTGTATTGGCAGTCTTCCTAGCCCGTCTATTGTTTCTAAAGGCTCGGCTGTTATGTTTGCCCTCTCTAGACTGGTTTCTTTTTCTGCTCTGCCCTCGTCATTGATTTCCCATAGTTTGCGCTCTATCTTTACATCCTCCCCATCTATGTAGTAATGCTGAGTGTAGAGAAGTTTAGCTCTCTCTGCTGTTGCTGTGTTAGAGTCTGTTGGGTCAAAGATATAAGTTGCAAAAATAACACTTCCATCACTTTGAGGGAAGTATTGCTCTTTTGGCACTATCTGAATTCTAAATTTTCCTTTTTCGTCAATATAGCCTAATAAAACTTCAAAGCCATATTCACTTTGGTTGTATGCATAGTCGCCTATTTTTTCGATTATATCGTTAGTTTCTACAATTTCTTGTATTATCTTTTCTTCCGCCTCTCCATTTATAACATTTATAGCCATTCTGTAGCTATCTCCTTGCACAAAATCGCTATAAAATTCACTTATTCTTGATGGAATTGCGTGACTTAAATAAATAATATCAGTCTGTTTGCTGAATTGTTTTTTTATTAAATCGTGGAGTAATAAAACACTCTCTTGGTCATTATCATGCAGTTTCTCGTACTTCCTAAGTGTTTGTATTCTTTTTCTTTCAATATTATTCGGGAAGTTATTTTTGATAATCATACTTTTGTGCTAAAAACTTATTTTTTTAGTTTATATTTTTTCCCGGCTCTAATTTGACTAGCCACTGCTACGTCTATTGTTTCGAGCCTAGCCTTTTCTGAATCTTCTTTTGATTTCTGTATCTGAATATTATCATATTTTACTTTGTCGGCTTTTATTTCATCTTTAAATTTAGAAGTCCTCAAAACTCTGCATACTGGGCAGATTGGTTTTTTGTCCATTTCTTTAAATTCCCCGTCTGTTTCGTCTGATCTAAATATTACCCTCGGGCAATATCCACATCGCATTTTTAAAACACTCTTTTTTGTTTTTAAAATATTAGCCATATTAATATTTGCCTGTTATTTTTCTAAATAAAAGCCTTAGACTTATTAGTATTATATTTTTGATGGTTTTAATAAATCTTATCATATTTAAATTATACTATAATTCCTTTTTTTTGAAAAGCTAGAGAGCTCCCACCTTTTCAAATCCCACGCTTGTTTTCTTCGTGTTAAATAAACCGAGTAGTAAATAAACTAGGGCATCCACTAGGTCATCGTGTTCTTCTACGCCAAAGCCTGTGAGCTGTTCTATCAGTTCTTCGCATCCGGTCTTAGGGAATCGTACCAGCCCCTGCTTGATGTACATTGCTACTGTTTCCAGTCTGGCTCTCTTGTCGCTTATGGCTCTCATTTCTCGCACTGGTAGCCCTTTCTTGCGCATTTCCTTAATACAGGCTAATTGGTACGCTACGGACTCTACAAAGAGCTTAGCACCATATGGTAGGGCTTTGTGGACTGTTGTGGCGTGGCTTATGGTTTTTTCTAGGTCTAGGCGTAGGTTTACTGGGTTTGGCTTGATGTAGACTACTTTCACGCCCTGCCCTTTACTTCCATCTAGCCCTATCGTGTTATATTCTACTGCTACTAACCCGGCCACCATAGCTGTATAGTCGGCTGTTTCTTTTTCGCTTATAGCTAAATCAATGCCGACTCCTGCATCTACTGGGTTAATTCCTAGTTCGCCTTTTAGGGTTAGTCTTTGTGGATCATAATAGGTTATATCTTCCTCAGTTATTACCTGTTCTTCTTCTGCTAAAATCTTCAGCAGATATTCTCTCTGCCAAATTATATTACTGCCTACTCTACCTTTCTGTTTGTCTATGGATGCTTGGGTCGGGTATTTGCCTTTCCACGTACACTTTCCTTTCTTGTCTAGCAAACTAAATTCAAACATCTTGAACGTGCCTCTTTTCTTGATTCTGCCCATCAAGGCATCTTTATGCAAAAGGTTACCAATTATGATCAGCTTACATTTGTTTTCTTCTTGGGCTGGCACTACTTCGGTATTTAGCCACCGCTCGGTCTTGTTGCGGTTTTCTTTCTTCCTAGTCCATTCTAAGTCCTCGGGGTCATCGATTATCATCAGCTCCGGGCGGTATTGCCTAAACCTTAAACCTCTGACTTTTTGCCCTCGGCTCTTTCCGATTAAAAAAACATCTTTCCCGATTAGCAATTCGTTTTCTGTCCATTTGTTTTTATTGTTGTTGTAGGCGTTCGGGAAGTCTGAGCGTATCAGTTCGTTCTCTTCTAGCTCTGCCTTGATGTTGGTGATGTTTAGTTTTACCTGTGGGGTTGTGTCGTTTATCAGCACCATGAAGTTAAACTTTTTCAAAACCGCACACCATATCGGGTACGCTAAACTGCAGAATGTGCTTTTGGCTGATCCACGGAAACCAATCACGCCCACTGCCTCAGCTGTATCATCTTCTAAAATCTTGACCAGTTTCTTATGAAAGTTTGCCGGCTTTAAATTAAAATAATGCCCTAGGTAGATAAGGCAAAAATATATGAAGCTCTTTTTTGCTAGGAATATTCTCTCTGCGGGTATGTTAATATCCGCCCCTGTTAAAAAGTATATATGGTCACGGATCGTGTCGCCTAGCCCCAGCGGGGTCTTATGCTCTAGTGCCACGATGTCCGGTCTGGTTATCTTTTTTGCTTTCGCCATATTATTCTTTTACCTCGTCATCTTCCTCGTCATCTTCTGGGCTAAACCAGTTGTCTAGCCTCTTTGATATCTCTTTTTGTCTTTCCTCGCTTAGTTCTTTAATTGTGTGGGTGTTCTCGGTTACTCTCTTTTCTTCATATTCACCGCCTAGCTCTAGGAGTAGCTTTGCCTCCTTTGCCTGTCCATCCCTTATGGCTGTTCGGTATAGGGCTGATATCACGTTATTTACCATCTTGTCTTTTATTACGGATCTTCTTTCTTCTCTTACGCTATCCCAGAATCCGGGTCGTTTTTTCCACTCTGACAGAGTATCTTCGCCTACTCCAATTTCCTTTGCAAATTCTTTCTGAGTCAGCACCTCTCTAAATCTGTCCGGGGTTGCCATCCACTCGACAAACATTAGGTATAAGTCCGGGTTGCGTAGGTTTTCTATGTCCTTATTTGCCTTTTTGTCAGGTGTCTTTTTATTGGAGTTAATTGGAGTTGCTTTTTTCTTTTTCTTTCCAACAATAACACCTGCCTTTTTAGGTGCAGGTTTCTTCTCGGTTTCTTTTTTTGTTGCGTTTGCTTTCCGCCTAGCGATTATTTCCGCTACGCTTTCTGGTTTTGCTTTTGACATATGTCCTTGCGTTATCGCCCTTGCTCTTTCGAGCGGTGGCTTTTTTATAAAGGTCTATAATTTCGTTATAGTAATATTCTAGCATATATGCCCCTGTTTCGTCACCACATTGCCCCGTTTGAATGTTTGCGGTTATCGGTACGCCCTTGTCCTCGCATATCCTTACCACTAGATGGAATAGCTCGTGTGCTAGTACACCTCGGCTCTCTTGCCTTAAATTTAGGGTCGGCATGTATAGTATTCTCCATAGCCCGTGATTTGCCTGTACCAGCCTCCCGGCTAAGTTGCTATCTTTATCTTCTACGAAGTATTTGTTCTTCATTCCCTTTAGTTCTTCGTTGCATTCTTTCGGGTTGCAGTTGGCTATCACTACTACTCTGGTTTTAAATATCTTGTCGTTTATTTTTATTATTGTCGCCATACTGTTAAAACTTTAAATCATTTTCCAGACCCAGCTTATTGTCTACGTCTATCTTGTGGCTTTCCATGTCGCCCTCGCATCCGCAGGTGCATTTGCTCTTCTCTTTCACTGGGAGGTTTAGGAAGTCTATCACGGTGTTCGGCTCTTCCGTGTACCAGTCGCTGTCCATGTATCCGTTTTTCATTAGGTAGTCGGAGTAGTCGGTTAGTATGGCATCCAGCTCTTCCGGATGGTCTTTTATAAATTGTTGCTGTTTTTCTTTGCCCATATAATTATTTATCCCATTCAAATCCATTTCCAAAGCTACCCCATTCAGCTGTCTTCTCAAATACTGGCTTTCTTAGTTTTAGTTGCTCTATGATCGCTTGCGGTTTTAAGTCATAGCACGTCACCTCTTTCTCCTGTCCGTCTATCGTGGCTGTTACCATTACTGGCTCTGCTACGCCTATTGAGTAAGCTATCTTTACTATCACTTCCCCTGCCTTTTCTTTCTTTAAAATATCTACTGCTATTTTACGTGCCATATATGCCCCACTGCGGTCTACTTTAGTTGCATCCTTTCCGCTAAATGCCCCGCCTCCTATTGGCACTCTTGTTCCGTAATTATCTACCGCTAGCTTTCTACCTGTCAGTCCAGTATCCGCAGAAAACCCACCAAGATTCCAATCTCCTGCTGGGTTGCAATATAGTTTTATTTCTCTATCATTCTCTGGGCTTAGATATTCTGGCAATTCTTTATCTATCCATCTGTATACTAAATCACTTAGTTCGCTTGCCTCTACTTTACAAAAACTAGCCACTATCGTGTATATTGTTCCTTTTTCGTCTATTGTCACCTGTGTTTTCCCATCGTACTCGTAGTGTTTATATATAAATTTACATAAACTTCTCGCTAGATATAATTCCTGCGGTATCATTTGCTCATTTTCACTACAAGCATAGCCGACCATTATTCCTTGATCACCTGCGCCTCCTGTATCTACGCCCTGTGCTATCTCTGGGCTTTGATTTACTATGTTAAATTCTACTTGATTCTCCTCGCCTGTTATATCCCTTACAATTCCCTCGACTGCTGTTTTATATATTGGCGTAGTTTTTGATGTCACCTCGCCAAGAATATAAACCTTTCCGTGTCCTCCCATTGTTTCTACCGCTACTCTTGCCTGTGGGTCTTGTTTTAAATACCAGTCTAATATTGCATCTGATATTCTGTCACACATTTTGTCCGGGTGACGTGGACTTACGCACTCTGCTGTTTTTAACATAGTTTTGTAGTTAATTTCTTATAATTTTTCTAAACATTCCCACCACCGCAAGCAGGGTCGATACTGCTTTTAGTAGTGAGTTCTATGAAGAAAACAATCAAATCACCATCTTTCGATGATGGGAATGTTTAGAAAGGAGGTGGGGGTATGGACTGCTTACTTAACCGGCTAAAGTATTTAGCTTGTCGCTAGAAAATTATCGCAGGGTAAATCCGTTTTGAAAGGTGGTGAGCCAATTTTTAAAATTAAATTTACCACCCCCACATTATAGCTACCAAGATTCTACCGCCAATACGTATTTCAAGAGCACTTCTTGTCGTCACTGCCATTTATGGCTAGATCCGTGACTCCATCATTTACAGAATATGGCAGTATAATTCTGATAGCTATATTTTTAATATACTTACTCCATGACCTTTTAAAAAGTCATCGGCTTGTTGCTCTAATGTGTTTTGCTCTTTTGGTATTTTTGCTATAAACATACATCCAGTGTGGTGGTACATATCGCATCCTAAAAATTCACCATATCTTCCATTCTTCTGTAGTAATCTTCCGTTTTTACACCAAGGGCATTCATCCCCCACCTTGAATTGCATACATTATTTTCTAAATTCAAAATGATTTTTAGGCATCTTCGGGGCATCAACTCTTACGAATAAATTCCTCGTGTATCCTATTTTCCTACATACTAATACTGCTAATCGCCTTATTGAGTCAGCTACTGTTCCACCTGCGCCTATGCATACTGGAATGTCTTCTGTGGCGACCTTGATATTAACAATTGTCATTTCACCCTTTTGTTCATCTTCTACATCTGAGAAGTGTAATTCTATTTTTTCAGGTTGGCTTACAATATTGCTTAGTATTGCTGTTAAGAATTCTTCTAGAGTTTTTAGTTCTTCATTCATATTTTTTTTAAAAGTTTCTTATAATTTCATTATAATATTTTTTGACACTTTAGACAAGATTATTTTTTATCTTCTTTTTCTTTTTGTTCTTGCAAAAGTTTTTTATTTATTTCTCTGTATCTTTTCAGGCTATCTACTTTTCTTTCAGCTAAAGCAACTAGCGGGTGGAATTCTTTTTGTTCTTCTTTACTCATCTTTTTGTATTTTTCTAGAAAGTCTTTACACATTTTACCTATTCTTTCAGGGCTAAATTTATCTTTATCATTTATATCTCTGCCATTTAAAAGTTTAAAAATAACACTTAGTCCTAGTAATTCGTATTTTCTAATTTCTCTTACTTTGTTTGCTCGATCAACAGCCTCTTGTTGTTTTGCTTTAGTCATTCTTCTGGCTTGGGTTTCAATTCTTAACTTTTTTCTTTTTTCGGCTCTCTTTTTATTTTGTTTTTCAGCTGTCTTTTTTTTCATATTAGTTGCTTATAATTTTATTAGTTGGTTCGCTCTGCTTTCTGCCCGGTGTACTTTTCCCATCTCTCTATGATCACATCGATGTACTTTGGGTCTAGCTCCATTCCGTAGCATTTTCGCCCGGCTTTCTCGCTGGCTATCAATGTGCTACCGCTCCCTAGGAATAGGTCTAGCACGATGTCGCCTTTCTGACTGCTATTCTTTACTGCCTCTAGGCATAGGGCTACTGGTTTCATTGTATTATGACTTACCCCTATTAAAGTATCGAATGCTGGAATTCCATCAATTGTTAAATTATATACTTTTATTTTTTCTTTTATAGTTCGGACGTTTCCAACCTCTCTCAATACGAATTCTTCTTCTCTCACAAACTCTTTTGATAACACATTGTTTGCATTCACCGCTTGATAGCCATCCATTTTTTCTAAAATACCAATATTTTTTTGTAACTGGCTTTGTTTCTTTACACTGACTGCACTTTTTGTGCCATTTACCATTTTTAAATTCGCAACCAGAGTGTATCCGTTTGTGTTCAAGCGTACTGACAATTTGGAGGTTTCCAATACTATTGTCGAGTTTATTTTCATTTTTGTGGTGGATTTGTTTACCTTTTGGTATTTTTCCATATCTTTCCTCCCAGACGACACAATGTTCCATTCTGAGTCTTCCGTTATGGAATATTCTTTTATACCCTTTTTTGGTAATGTATCCTTTTCCTTGTTTATACATACTGGTTTAATAGTATCAAGTATCTTTTTATTAGTCAATATAAAATCTCCCTCTTTTATAAGTCTAGCCTCTTTCCAAAAAATACTATTACTTTTTTCTTCAAATACCAAAAATGGATGATTGCTCGTTGACCTTGTTTTAACACCATCTTTAATCATTATTTCAATAATTTCTTTAGCAATATGTGAGCTAGTATCAATAATTTTACCATAACCACTTTTCCCATTTTTCACCACTTCAATTGGTTGCCATTTATTATTTATAAATACTAACTCTCCTGCTGGTAGACATGGGTGTTCTACTGACTTGGTCGGCTTGTCGTATCGCCAGATATCTATTCTCTGTTTTTTCCTCTTGATTACGCCTTTCGCCTTGCCCTCTACCTTTACCTCGAAGCCTTGAAATTTTATTGAGGTGTGTTGTCCGTCAAATGTCGTTTTTACTTCTCTTAAGTCCTCCCAGACGTTTGCTATATCTCTACGGTCTATAAAAAAATGGTTTTTAATTCCGTCTGCCCATCCGTAAAGCATTGGCTCGTATGTGTTCTGGTAGTCTGCCCGGCTTAGTGTGAAGTTGTTCTTTACCCAGATTATAAAACTCTGCCAGTGTCCTCCGTTGCTCTCCCATGCTTTCTTTAGGTTTGGCAGTTCGCTGGAGCTCATGCAGATGTACACCCCGCCTTTTACGTGGTCTACGATTCGTCTGCTTACCTCTGCTAGAAAATCGTAGAAGTGATTATCGCTCATTTTGTCGTTCATGATTCCCTCTCGCTTATTCTGTTTGTGGGTACTCATTCCGCCTTTGTAGTCGATGTTGTATGGTGGGTCTGTAAAACACATTTGAGCTTTCTCGCCCCCCATTAGCTTATTTACATCTTCTTCCGAGGTGCTGTTTCCGCACATGATTACGTGTTCGCCTAGCTTGTACATTTGCCCTAGTTTTGATGTGGCTGTTCCGGGTAGCTCTGGCACTTCGTCATCTTCTACGTCGCTGTCGGTTATCATATCCTCTTCAAATCCTGTTAGGGCGAATAGTTCTGCCTCTAGTTGTTTCAATTCCTCGATCAGGACATCTTCATCCCATTCGCTCTCGTTGAGCTTGTTGTCGGCTATTCTGTAGGCTCTGGCTTGCCCCTCTGTTAGCTTTGATACGTTTATTTCTGGCTTTCCCAGTCTTAGCTCGTCTTTAAATTTTTGATATGCAAAATATCGCCCGTGTCCTACGATGATTATTCCTTTCTGGTCTACCACGATCGGTTGTTGCCAGCCAAATTCCTTAATGCTCATGGCTATCTGCAGTAATTGCTTTGTCGGATGTTTCTTCGCATTCTTTGGGTACGGTTTTATTTCATCCGCTGTAAATTCTTTGTTTTGCATAATATTTATTTTATATGTCTTATTATATCAAATTTATAGAATGGTGGCAAGTTTTATTAGTATATGCTCTACCACGTTTACGGTCACTGCGTTTCCTAGCATTTTATATCTTTGCGTATCTGATATTTTCCCCTCTGTTCCGATGTCTGTCCAGTCGTCTGGGAATCCCTGCAGGCGTTCACATTCTACTGGTGTTAGCTTTCTTACTACACTGTCTGTTAGCGTGTACTGTTGCATTCCGGTATCTAGTGTTTGGGCTATTCCTTTTCCTACTCTACCTCGTCTTGTTTTACTGTTTGGTACTGCTAGATTTATGCTGTCGCCCCCCCGCAACGCTATATCCTTTTCTGGTTGCCTCTCTGACAATAACGAAGTTGTCGTCTGATCTTGTTCCCTCTTTTGTTCTAATTGTTGATGCAGGTTTGGTTTGTGGTTGTGATTCTCTTGGCTCAGTTGTTTCACTAGATATTTCTTCATCTTCTCTGATAGGAAATATTTGGGGTCTACTTGTTCCTCTAAGATGTCCGACAATAAACACCCTCTCTCTGCTTTGCGGTACTCCGTGATATTTGCTGTTAAGCACTTGCCATTGTAGGTCGTACCCCAGCTCATCAAGCGCTTGGATGATGGTCTTAAAAGTTCGCCCACTGTCATGGCTGAGAAGTCCTTTAACATTTTCAAAGATGAATAGTCTAGGTTTTTTTGCTCGCAGTATTCTCGCAAGTTCAAAAAACATTGTTCCTCTGGTATCTTCAAATCCTCCCCGCTTACCAGCGATGCTAAAAGATTGGCAAGGGAATCCTCCCACGAGTAGGTCAAAGTCGGGGAGCTCGTCTGCGTTGATTTTTGTAATATCTCCATAATTTTTGTGGTTAAATTTTTTATTGTAGACTTGGATAGCGTATTTATCAATTTCTGAGTATCCAATACAATTAGCCCGCTCCTGTCCGACCTCAGCGTTGGGCATACTTTTGCATATACTCTCGGAGTCCTGTTTATATAAAAGTTTTCTATTATAATTTTCATATGCCTGCTGTATCCCTAGTTCAAATCCTCCAATACCAGAGAATGTACTAAAATATTTCATAAATTTTTTAATTTAATTGTTTCCTCCCGGCCGGCAGACTTATACCCTCAAAAATATCAGATAGTTTTTTAAATTCTGGCAACGACTGTCTGTCGCCTATTTGATAGCTTTCGTAGTTTTTATTATTAGCTATCACTCTGTTCATCTCGTCTAGATAAGTTTTTATTCTTTCATTGTCTTCAACTATCCCGATGTAGTAGCTAGGGTTTATTATCCCTTGCCTTACTTTAATTGGTCGCCCGGACATTATCCCTGCGACTACTGAATTAACCTCGTCTTGGTCAATTTTCACTTCTAGATTACTCATCTTAACGATGAATGCTCTTGGTTTTTCTTGTTGCATATATTTTCTGTTAATTATAAGCCTATTATATCTTTACCTTTGTTATTTGACTCTTTTTGTTTATAAAGTATCAGCTTGCTCATCTTCTCTTTTAGCTCGTGTGGTGTTGTTATGGTTGGGCTGTATGGTTGCCCCTGAATGCTTATTGCATACTCGGTTGCTTTCTTTGTGGCATCTATTCCATATTTATCGATTAAGAATTTACATGCTGATCTCGTTGTTTTATTTCCATAGTTTATATTTGGGTTTATGCTGTTATAAAATAAATCTATTACTTCTTGAATATTTTTATTTAACTCTTTTTCTCTTATTTGTTCTTCTGTAAATACTTCACTCTCGGGCTTTGCCCGTAATATATTATTACTTTCATTATTATCATTATTATCATTATTCTTTATAGTGTCGCTTTTGTGTCGCTTTTCTTTCGCTTTTGTTGTCGCTTTTCGTGTCGCTTTTACTTCTTTTTTTATCTCATTTTTATCTTGATATTGTGCGAATTTTAGCACATTTACAAAAAAACCTCTTGTCGCTTTTCGTGTCGCTATCATTGTCGCCGATTTCAGGTAACGTACACAATGGTCTATTTGTGCCTTACTAGCCCCTGTATACCGCATTATTTCTTCATATGAAGTATGGCATTCCCCTTTCTTATATTCTTTATAGTCTTTAAAATTTACCCTGTGTAGCAAAAAAAACCAAATCTTAAACCATTTATCAGGTTTATTTAAAAATATTTCACTTTCTATTGTCTTTCTAGCAGAGAATATTGCCCCCTTTGGTTGCCACATAATAATTTCTTTTAATTCTTATTTTTATTTTACCACAACTGATGTTATATGACTAATAACTATCTGTTGATAAGTTGTGGGTTGTTTTTTGGTCTGTAATATTTATCTAGAATGTATCTGATATGCTTACAGTCCTTTCTAAATTTAAAAGCCTCGCAATCACATTCGGCAAAAGTATGATATATGCTGACTTTATAAATTTTATCTTTATCGCTTTGTGATCTAACTAGATGTGTTTTCATAAAAAACTTGTTTGTCTTGTGCTTTCTCTTTGATATTCTGGTCTTTTTTTATAGTGTCCGGGCATAACATCTCTAATGTAGACTGTTTCTCTTTTTTTCTTTTCTGTAGCCCAGCAGGGATGGTTATCTGGAAGAGTTTCGCCTGCCATAAATGCTATAGGTGATTTTATCCCTATTTCTCCATAATAAAAGGCAAGTCCGATATCAGTTAAATACCATTCATTGCCTTTTTCGTACTGTCTTATTATTCCGAAGTGTCTTAGGTTCTGGAAGTTCGAGTATTGTGCGTTTGTGAGCCCAATTTCGCCCTTTACGATGCCTTTACCGTCTTTTAGGTATTGTACTGCGAATTTGATGAAAGCGTTCACTAGCGGGGCGTTTATCGCCAATGTGTATGCTGTTTTTTTCTGCCGACAGCAGTGGCATGTTTCAAAATAATGCATATAATTTCCTTTAATTATTTTTAAGCTATTTTTTTAGCTCTTTTTCTATTTTATCTATTGCCTCACCACATCCCCTACTTACAATCGCCTCGATCTGATTACCTATCCCATTTAGCTTTTCTATCCATTCTTTTTGTTCTGGGCTTACTGTTCCGCCTTTTTCTCTTTTTAATTCTATAAAAAGTAGTTTTTTAGGAAGTATTACAAGCATATCAGGTACTCCTGCATTTACCCCCTCTCTTTTATTTTTTCTTTTGACTGCCCAGCTTTTGGTATACATCCCATTTGGAATAGCAGAAAATTTTAAACCTCTAAATTTTAGGTACTGCACTAGGCTTTCTTGTTCCTCTGTTTCAAGTGCTGTTAAATTATATTGCTTTGCCATATTTTTCACTTAGGTATTTATACAATTGAGCCCAGTTTTTCTTTGGGAAGTTTGTTTTTAGATAATCTAGCCCGGCTTTCTCTATCGCTATCAATTGTACTCTATTTTCAATATCTTTGCTATTATGTACGCTCGGTTTCTTGGAGTAGGGGCTGTGTTCGCTGTCTAGGAGCGGGCAGTAGTTCCACATCTCGTTAATTTGCCCGTGAGCGTAGCAAAAACTGTGATGAATAACAATGCGATCATCTAATGTTGCTTTCTTTCCTGTCAGACAGCTCTTCTTGAAGTACGGGTCGCTGTCTATTATCTTCCTATGTTTTAATGGTATCGGTTTCATAAATAATTACACTATTTAATTATTTTAAATCTCAATGAGTGTAGCCACATTCTAAAATTTAATAATTTATATTTACGGTTATAATATCCCCAGTCTTTGCCACATATTCCGCAAAATGTCGTAACATTTCCATCGTTATCTACGTCTTGTTCAGCTGTGTGCCTAATAATTTTCATAATTTCTTTGGTAATTTTAATGCAGACTTAATTTCGTTGATCATATTTTGTAGACTTTCTGTCATCTCTGTTTTTTTATAGTTTAATCTTAAATGTATGCCAAGTCCTAATATAATAAAATCAAAATCAACTCCACCTAATTGATAATCGTTCTCTATACTCAGCTCAATAAATGTAAAGTTATACCAATTCCAACTACCAATTAACTGAGAATAATCATTTCTTAAGCATAAGAATAGCTCTTTGTCTTTATGGCTTATTATTAAATATCCGTCTTCTTTTATTATTTTCATATATTATGGAAGTTATTTACTAAACTTTTCGTTAAATTTTTCCTTACTCATAGCTAGATACTGTATTCCCTCTACTAGCCCGAATATTGCCGGTATGTATGTCCAGCAAAATATTAAGTAAAGTAGTCCATTTTTATTTTCTCCTAAATAAAACTTATGTATCCCTATCCCGCCTAAAAATAAAGCTAATAAACCTGCCAGTACTTTATCTTTATTATTATTTTTTGTTGGCTTTTCATCATCAGATATGTAGCCTGATAATGTTAAGTTTGAGCCACAATGTTTGCACTTTATGGCTTTTATTAAGATTTCTTCGCCACAATAGCGACACTCTTTTGTTTTCTTTTCCATAGATGTTTTTTTAAATTTATTAAGTAATAATTTTAAGTCGTATCTTGCCTCGACTGATTCTTCTGTTT
>Ga0210043_1001142_pt1 | contig 24114 bp, 34 predicted proteins | sample CryGeymet201501t_FD_183990 | JGI IMG/M metagenome (GOLD analysis project Ga0210043, IMG submission 183990) | Groundwater microbial communities from Crystal Geyser aquifers in Utah, USA - Crystal Geyser metaG 2015-01t (SPAdes) (version 2) | ecosystem: Environmental > Aquatic > Deep subsurface >... | reverse complement strand
GTTCACCCCGGCGAGGTTCACCCCGGCGAGGTTCGCCCTGGCGAGGTTCGCCCTGGCGAGGTTCACCCTGGCGAGGTTCGCCCCGGCGAGGTCCGCCCCGGCGAGGTCCGCCCCAGGTGTAGCGATGATGGCGATCGGGTCTACCGGATCCGGGTGGACCCACAGCCGTCGCACCCGCACCTTGTCGCCAGACTCGGCAAGCACATCGGCCGGCAGATATCCGACGACGAGCATGGTGGACGATCCGAGGCGAGCACCACCAGACTGGGCGCCCGAGAGCGTCCGGGCGACGCACAATCCGTCGCCAGGGAATTGGGGGCAGGAGTCGGCAGTGGTGTACTGCCGACCGGCGGGATCGGGCTCACACCACTCGCCGAGGTGGTAGCGGTATCGGCCACCGTTGTGATTGGAGGTGGACAGGTCGACTCCGACCAGCTTCCAGCCCCACAGCATCTCGGACCGTGATGAGATTTCCGTCGCCTCGCTCATTCCTCTTCCCCTGTTCCGTAGGTCTCTTGCTGTTGTGCCCATGGGCACCACTTCGTCGAGGTCGGCCATCGTCTCGGCGGCTGCAATGAGTCGCGTCGAGTAGGTCCGGCTCATGCCCCAGCGATCGCGGCAGTAGGTGTCGAAGTTGGAGTACCCGGCATCGTGGTGCCAGCGGTTCTCCCTGATCGTCATCAGCGCCGTGCCTCGACGAAGGTCTCCAGACCCCGCTCGATGATCTGCTCGCAGGCTTCGAGGCTGGCGACTATCTCGCCGGTCGTGGTGTCGATGAGGCTCATGACGCCTTCGCCATCTCGTCACGAAGCAGCTCGACGTCGGAGCGGCGGAACAGTCGGGCGCCGGTGCGGCCTTCGAGCTTCATCGCCTCGGCGAGTCGACCGGACTGGACCATTCGAGTGAGGGTCGAGCGGTCGACGTTGAGGATGACGGCCGCGGCTTGTGCGCCGATTAGGTGGTCTTGGGTGTTGGTCATCGGCGGTCATCTTGTGCCAATGCATAAGTCTATGTCAAGTACCAATGCAGAAGTTCTTGCCAATTAGCGGGTGGAGGCTCGGCGCGCCGTGGACGCCATCGACGTGCTCGGGGTGTCGGCGTCGGTGCTGTCGGAGTGGCCCGCTAGCTGATCGCTACTAGTCCTCGGTACCGGACCGCCCCCGAAAACGACGAAACGCCCTCGACCCGAAGGCCGAGGGCGTCTCAATCGGCCGACTAGGGGGGAGCCGACAGATTTCTTTGGCAATGTTATTGACACCCCTTCAAGGGTGTGTCAATAATGTGGACATGACAAACACCACGGAAACCAACACCACCACCCGAGACCTCATCGACGCCGAGACCGGCAAGCGGATCGGCTACGCCACCGCCGAGCAGGCCGAGTACAGCGACGATGCCCAGGACGGCATCATCAGCATCGACGCCGACGGCAACGTCGTCGTCCCTGGCACATGGGTCTACGACAACTGCGAGCGTCGCCAGGTCTGGGTCGAGGAAGAATGTCGGCTGCTCGACATCGGAGAGATGCTGGATGCCACCGCCATGACCGTCGCCGACGCCCACGGCATCCTCGCCGAGGAAGACGCCAGCACGTTGTACGACCTGTGGATCGGCGGACACGTCGACGCCAGCGACGACGACTGGCTGGCCGAATTGCTGGTCGAGACGCTGTACGCCGCCGCACGTCGGTGCATCGAGATGGGCGAGCAGTGAGCGAGGTCACCGACGAGGCAGTCGCCATCCAGGACGCCACCACGGCACTGGAGGAGGCGGCTGCCTCACGGGATGAGGCGATCGTCCGGGCTCACGAGTCCGGCATGTCACTCCGGGACATCGCCGAGTGGGCCGGGGTCAGTCACACCACCGTCTCCAACATCCTCGCCCGCCGGCGCTCTCTGCTCTGAGTCTGCGTCGAGCTCGGCGAGCAGAGCGTCGGCCCGGTCGAACCAGTCATCGAGATCGGTCATGTCAGCGCCAGATCGCCCCATACTCGGTGGGCGAAGTCGCCGACGGTGAAGGCCATCATGCCTGGCGGGCCACACGCGCCCGTCCGCTTCTTGTACCACTCGGAGCCGCCATCACTGGCCGGGCTCTGGAGGATCAGGCGGTTGCCCATCCCCTCGTTGACGATCGAGTAATGCTTGTGGCCGAAGCAGAACACCTGGCACCCGTTGAGCGGGTTGTCGATGTCGGCGAGTTGGCCCTTGATCCAGTTCTCGAGCTTCTTCTCGGTGGACCCTCCCGAGGCTTTTGCCGCCTCGGTGCCGTGGTTGAACGCTACGCCAACGCCGTTGGCGTGGATGGTCACGGTGTCGGGGTAGTCGTCGCAAGGGAAGCCGAACTGGACGTCCGGGTAGCGGTCGGTCTCGGCGACGATGTCGGCGACCTGCTCGAAGACGGCGCAGTCGTCGTTGTCGCTCGTGCGAGTGAAGGCCTTCCCGCCCTCGCGGTTCTCGCCGTGGTTGCCGGGGACGCACACGACGTCGACAGGGGCGATGCGAGAGAACGTGTCGACGGCCCGGAGGATCAGGCGACGGGCGAAGCGTATTTGTTCTCGCCGGTCTAGCTGGACGGTGAAGGCTTGGCCGGAGTAGTGGCCGGTGCATTGCTCGACGAGGTCACCGAGCCCGGCGAGGACGATGCGGTCGCAGTTCTTCGCCTGCCGCGCTGCCATGTCCAGCCCCAGTGCGATGCGCTTGACGGTGCCCTCGACGCCGTCCCCGTCCCCTTTTCCTAGCTGCCAGTCGGAGAGTAGGACGATGCGCGTGCCACCGGTAGTGGTACCAGTGTTGGCAGGTGCCAACGGCTTGCGGCGCATCAGGGCCCGCTTGAGTTCTTCGATGTCCTCGGTGTCGACGGTCGGGCATCGGCGTTCGAGCTGCGCCTTGTAATAGCGGAGTCGCTTGATCTCACCCTTGCCGACGTTGGCGTCCCATGCTCGGATCTGGACGCTGCCGGCGACGACCTGGACCTCGGCGGGGTCGAGGCCCCAATCGGAGATCAGCGCATCCCATGAGTCGGGTTGTTTGTCGAGCGGCCCGGTGGTCAGGCTGCCGGCGTTGCCGTCCCAGTCGACCGACGGTTGCCCCTCGCGGGGTCCGGCTGCGGGGACGTTGGATGCGACGGCTGAGAGCTTCTCGAGCATTCCCTCAAGTGCCACAGGAGCACCGGCCCTTGCGGTGGCGGTTGATCGGGCTGGCGTTCATCGGGTGCCCCTGCTCGGTGAGGTACTCGGCGATCGCTGTGCCGGCGATGGCCGGTCGCTCCATCGCCACCGTGAGAATCTTGGTGTCGTGGTCGTTGAGTTCGTCGAGCAGGATGCCGACGGTGCACCGTGGCCCCTGTGGTCGCGACTTGGCCTCGATGGTGGCGAGGTCGAATGCCATCACTACCCCCTTCGGTAGATGGACTGTTGGACTGTCGGCCCCCACCAGTGCCAGCCGAAGCCGCCGAGGAAGGCGACGCCGAGCAGCCACCCGTGCCGCCTCGTCTCGATGAGGTGGGAGAAGGTGGGGAGCGGGCTGCGGCGGTGGAGCGCGGCTAGCTCGTAGGTGCAGATGGTGGCGACCACGACGTCACCGCGGGGCCGGCGCATCCACTCGGGCATGGTCGGCCTCCCTTGCGGTGGGTGTTAGGCGGTGACGTTCCCCGTCAGGACCGACGTCGTACCCGAATCGAGGATGCTCCCCGTCAGGTGGTCCCCTGCACGTGCGACGGCGTTGGCGACGATGTTGGATGTGGACCCGGCGCCAAGACTGACTCCATAGGTCTGCGTCTTGGTGCCCTGATCGTCGAAGAAGTTGCAGCCCGTGATTTGGTTGTAGTTGCCGGGGTTGATGCTGATCCCGGCGCCAGTGTTGTCGTAGACGCCAAGCCCCACGAACCGGTTGCGGTTGGCCGTGTTGCACGTTGCACCGGCGCCGCCGTTCTTCCACAGAACGCCACCGATGACCGAGATGTTGCTGCAATTGAAGATGTCAATGCCGCGGCCGCCATTGCTCTCCAGGTACACGTTTGAGAACCTGCTGGCATTCGCCCTCACCTCGACCCCGTTGCCAGTGCAGCCCCACACGTGGAGGTTCTCGAAGAACAGTGCCCCGTCCTGGGCGCGGACTCCGACGCCGCATTGCCCCACCCACAGGTTTGTGAACTCGGTGTCGTACGCATAGGCGTCGAGGAATACACCATTGCCGGCGCAGGCGATGACGTAGATGTTGGTGAACTGCCCGGCGTGGGCGGTGTTCCCTGCCGTGCCGGCGACTCGAATCCCATGGGTCGCCGAGTTCATGCAGTAGAGATCGTCAGCGACGAAGCGGGACCGCTTGAGGTAGAGCAGTGATGCCCCGAGGCTGTTGCCGTTCAGAGTGAGGCTCCGCACGCTGCAATACTGGCCGTCGATCGTCAGGACGGGGTTCGACCCGATGGACGCGTGTGACTTGATGGTGGTGGCGTGTCGTCCGGCGCCGCGGATGTGGACGTTGTTGCTGGACACCGTCAGACCGGTGACGAGGAACGTCCCCACCAGCCATACGACGCCGCCGCCAGCCGCCCCAGCGGCCGAGATGGCCGCATGGATAGCAGCGGTGTCATCGGTGACCCCGTCCCCGACCGCGCCGTAGTCCAACACGTTGTACACGCCGAGCCGTCCGGCCACGTAGGCGCCGTAAGCGTCGGGGGTGAACAGGACGGTGGTGCCGTCGTCGGAGCCGAGGCCCCGGTCACCGGACGTGATCGTCGTCCGGACCGGGTAGTTGTTCAACAGGCCCATGAGGTCCCCTTGCTGTCGGAGTGATCGGTCATCGGTCGGTGATCCGGAACGTGCCCTCAAGGGCAGTCGGGATGATCTCTTCGGCGCCGACAGTTGCCAGCGCCCACCAGTCGTAGGAGTCGGCAGGAGGGAGGTTGCCCGCGGTGACCGTCCATGTGCCGGTCCCGTCGCCATTGTCGACAACGCCGGCGATGCTCCCGCCGGCGCCGTCAGTGGTCCACACGATCGGCGTGGACGACCTGTTCAGCCGGGCGTAGAACTTCATGGCGTCCACGACCACGAGGTCACCCGCTGCGTCACGTACCGCCCATGAGCGGATGCGGGTTTCGACGTCGGCCTGGGAGAGCGTCGTCAGGGTTGACATGCAGTAGTCCCCTCGATCAGTTCCGTGGTGATGGTCCCCGTGAGCGCGGCATCCGTGATGGTCCCGGTGAGCGTGATCGCAGCGGCAGCGACCCAGATGAAGCCGCCCAGTTCGTCCAGGACCGGCTCGCCGAACTCGTCGCGCAGGTAGTCGGGAGTGCCCGGCCCGAGCGTCCCGGTGAGCGTGTCGGCGATGACGGCGCCAGTCAGCGCGTCGGCGTCGACCGTGCCTGTCAGTGGCCCCTCGATTACCTGCGGCGGCACGTCGAGCTCGAAGCTGTAGCTGGCGATCAGCGAGCCCACGGTCAGGACTGCGTGACCGTCACGGTGACGATGATGCTCACGGCGCTCGTCTTGTTGAACGGCCCGATCGGAGCGATGCGATTGAGTAGCGTGGTGCCGTTGTCCAGGCCCAGCTCCTGCCAGTTGATGTTGGCGTCACCCGTGCCGAACGTGGTCACGGCGGTGACCGTCAGTGACGAACGGGTCGGGGTGGAGTCGAACACCTTGAACGCGCCCGACGTGAGCGTCGTGTTACCGACAGCCGCGGCCGTGGCCGAAGTGCCGACACCACAGCGAGACATCGCGCCGACCCCGGACAGCCCGAACAGGCGGTCCATGATCATCTGCTTGCCGACGGTCGTGATCAGGTTGTGACCCTCGAGCCGGTCGACCTGCTCGTTCAAGATGTTGCCGTCGGCGTCTCGGACGATGTCGCCCTCGTAGACGTCAAGGACCCAGTGCCCGACCAGTCCACTGTTGGTGTCGTGCTCGGCAATGTCGGTCATGTGAACGCTCCCGTGATCTCTAGGCAACCGGCGTCGACGGTCATCGAATGAGGGGTGACGCCTGCGGCGGCATCGGATGCCTCGTGGATGATCTGCAAGCTGGCGAACTTGGCTGACGTGTCGATCCCTGCGGCGATCAGGTCGAAGGTGAAGTCGCCTGACGAGTGGTCAACGGTCGTGTTCAGATCCTGGTTGCGGAACATGAGGACCTCGGCGAACAGCGCCGACGACGACCGAGCGCGCAACTCACCCTTGGACGTGACGAGCGTGTTGGCCGAGGTGAACCAGCCCCGATAGATGACTGAGGTCAAGGTCATGCCAGCAGGGATCGCGGGGCCGATGGGCGAGGTCATCGTCTCCGTGCTGGACCCAGCCAGTGCGGTGGCGAGCGTCGCCACCGTCCCGTTGTTCTGGCCGTCAGCGTTGGCCGGGCTGGTGACACCAGAGCCGGCGTTGCCGGTCAGCCACACGCGAGCGGTGAAGGCTTGAGCGTCGGATGGGGCGATGTTGTCGTCGCCGAAGTTGCCAGCCGGGAACCCGAGCGTGACCGTCTCCGTCTGGCCGGCGTTGGTGTCCGACTCGGCCAGTGCGATCTCGTATGTAGCAGCGTCGGTCGGGGTGGACGTGGAGTCGGCGACGACTAGCTCGATGGAGAAGTCATCAGTGAACCCGGCCGGACCGGATGGGGCACCACCCCCGCCGCCGCCCTTGAACCGGGCGGGCACTAGCTGACGACCTCGACGAAGTAACTGGCGGTGCCGGTGAAGACGATGGTTGGCGCCGACAGGTTGCCCCTCGGCGTCACCTCGATGCTCATGTCGGCGGGAACTGTGATCGTGTCGCCGCCGTTGATCGTGAACGAGGCAGCCGAGGTGCCACCCGTAGCGGTGATACCGACGACGCGGCCCGTGATGGTCGGCGTGCCAGATGTGCCGGCGTGGTAGCCCCATGTGCCGTCGGCGGTGGCGTGCTTCGTGCTGACCGGTGCCGCATCCAGTTCGGCGCGGGTCACGGCGTCCGTCTGTGGCGTCGGAATGGTCAGCCCGGTATCGACAGCCAGGGTCCCGGCGAGCAGCAGCCTGACGGCTTCTAGCTTCGCCTCGGTGGCGAGGGCGGTGACGTCGGTGTCGACGGCGAGCGTGCCACCGAGAAGCGTCTCGATCGCAGCGAGCGTGGTCTGCGTGACAGCGTCAGCGACGGTGAGGTCACCGTCCTGCGTCATCGTCGCTGTGACGTCGACGGCGACCATCAGTCGCCCGGAAGGATGATCGGCTCAGGCGTCACACGCTGGCGCACGACGATGGCCGCGAACATCTCCACGGTGACCATCACGGCGGCGATTTGCTCGGGCGTCAGATGCGCGCCGAAGGCGACGGCCATCAGGAGCACCGAGCGCACGAGCGCGGCAATGGCTACAGGTTCCCTCTTCATGGGTAGACACCTCCGAGTGGTGGGTGTACTGTTGGTGGCGTCCCGGTTGTGGTGACCCGGACCCCTGACGAAAGGAAGTAAAGCGATGGCATGGATCGGGGGGGAAGCCCGAGATCCGCGCGACCCACATGACGTGAGCGTGACGGTCTTGCGGGAACACATCAGCCAACTGGCGTGCCCGTGGTGCCCCGGCCGGACGTTCCGTAATCTCGGGACACACATGCATCTCAGGCATGGGATCAGCCCCCGCGACTTGAAGTTCGCTGCGCTGATCCCGCTTGAGGTTCCACTCGTGTCGGCCGACGTCTCCGAAATGCTGCGATCTAAGTGGGAAGAGGGGAAGGGCGTGCACATCGAGCGTCTGCGGTCCATGGCGCATCAAGCGGCGGATGTCTCGGCCAGAACTGACACCCCACTGCGACAGCTGAGGCGTCAACAACCCCCGCCGGACGGTAAGCCGTCCATATGTGACGCGTGCGGGAGGCGGCGCACCGCAGCCCCCCAGGATTGCAGCGACCAATCTCACGTCTCCCGCTACGAAACGAAGCAGGAGATCGCCAAACGCCGGCGCCGGCGTCTCCAGGCTCGTTCACTAGATCGCTTCCCGTCAGGGGAGTGAGCCCCGTCCCCGTCACCATGCCCTCACGGGCTGGGGGCGGGGCACGGTGGCCGTTCAGCCTCCGTAGAGCTTGATGAGTGCGGCGACGAGGCCGGCCGTGTAGACCGGCCCGAGCCACTTGACGGCGGCGACGAAGCGGCCCATGTCGCGCCTGATGTCCTTGCGCCACTCGGTATTCTCGACCCGCTGCTCGCGCTCATGGTCGATGACGATGTCGCGCGCCTTGGCCTTGTGTGCCAGGTCGACGACGTCGCGGCGCAGGTCGTTGACCTCGCCGTGAATGGTCCCGATCCGCTCGCCCTGCTTGTGGCTGTGACGGCGGATCTCGTCCACCGCGGCTGCGTTCTGCTCGTGCAGGGCCCTGAGTCCGGCGACCGCCTGAGCGGCCTGTGCGTCGCCGTGATGGATGGCATCCGACAGCGCCGAGATCTTCGTATCGAGCACCTGCTCGAACGCCGAGAACCGAGTGTCGATGTGCCGAGTGATCCGATCCTCCACCGCGTCATCCACCTCGGATCGTCTCCACCAGCTCCGTCGGTGGCATCGGCTTGGACAGCACCGTCGCCCCACCGGCCTGGCCGTCACGCAGGATCTCGGCCGCCATGCCGGACAGGATGTACACCCGGGCGTCAGGGCACAGGTCGGCGGCTCGGGCCACCAGGTCGGCGCCACACTCCCCGGCCATCAGCCAATCGGTGACGACCACATCGGCAGCGGCCAGCACATCATCAGGGACGGCACTCGGCAGCGGGAACATGTCGACGTCGATGCCGGTCAACAGGGCGCCGAGGATCATGCGCTGGTCACGATCGTCCTCGACGACCACGACACGCATCAGCCCAGTGCTTTCCTGACGACGGCCAGGATCTCTTCGTCGCTGCGGACCCGATCGACCGGCGGGGCGTCAGCCTTGGCATGCTCCCTGAGCGCAGCCTCACGGGCCTTCGCCTCGTCACTGTTCGCCACGGCAGAGATGAACGAGTTGCCGCCGTCGTTGGCCTTCTGGATCATCTCGACCCACTTGGCAATCGTCTGCAGCGACTCGGGCCGGCGGCCGAGAATGGCGTAGTACGTGACCACTACGAATGCGGCTGGACCCATGTCGTCGTCCTCCTGAGGTGCCAGCACTGCGGGCACGATGATGTCGTGGAACTGCTGGATGCGGATACGGCCCGGGCACGTCTTGCCACGTGACGGCGTCCACTCCGACGGGGCGCCGAACAGGGAGTGGAACCCGATGCCTGGATCGTCAGGCGTGCGACAGACCCGGCGAGGAATGCCGAACGTGTCGCACTCCCAGTTGAACCAAGCGATGATCTCGGCGAGCTGCGAGTCGGTCCACGGATCGTCGTCCGGGTGACCGTTGTCCTCGGTCTCCATGCTGTGCGCACCGGTGCCGTCCGGCCGGCGGTTGGCGTGGTAGTTCGCATCGCCCTGGCGGTCGAGGTCCATGCACTGCCACGGCACACCCTGCTTCGGCAGGATCAGATGCGACTCGAGGTTGGTGCCGGTGTTGAAGTAGTTCCATGCCGACTTGGCGCTGCCGACGATGCTGTGCACGATGGCCTGCGTGGGCACGATGTGCGGCTGCTTGTCGTGCTCGGGGAGCGGGCGCCACTCGGCTCGGGGGTAGCGGGTGACGGTCACGAGACTCCGATCATGGATAGATGCCGTCGGTGTCGGCGCCGTAGGACTTCGTGTCCCACGAGCGCATCGGGTTCGGGCGGTACACGTTCACGTTCCCGACGCCCGACGTACGCCGAGCCTGAACACGAACGGTGAAGCTGGCGCCGACGGCGAGACCGAGCCCCGCCGTGTCCCACTTGAAGTCAGGGCTCGTGAACGCGCCGGCAGCACACCCCACCGTGGCTGTGTCGGCGACCCCGGGGATCGACAGGCGCACGTCGCCGGTCGTGGCCGCGTCGCAACCGACATCGACGAAGCTCTGCACCGCAGTCGATGGCGACCACGACACCTGCGTCTCCCAGACATCGACCCACGTGGCCGACGTCACCGCCGTGTACGCCGACGGGGTCAGCCAAGGGAACTGCACTGCCGGGGCCAGCATCCCGCGGGTACGGGTGATGAGCATGATGTCGACGCCGTACTCGTCCTGAACGATCATCCCCTCGTCGAGCTCTGTGCCCACCGGGTTGATGTTCGTCAGTTGGATCTGACCGAGAGATGCGATGTTCTCGCCAGTGGTGGCGTTGAAGACGGAGAACCTGGTGCGCTCCGGTGCTGTCGGATCACGACCGATCGAGCCGATGGTGTTGCCGTCGTCGTCGACGATGAGGATGGCGCCGTCGGTGACCGTGGTAGTTCGCGACTTGCGCGACGTCTCTAGGGCGGCGAGGCGCCGCTTGATGTCGGCCATCTCCTTGGCGAACTGCGCAGCGTCACCGGCCGGCGTGATCTCCATGCGTCAGAACCTCCCCAGCTCAGCGACTTCGAGATCGACGGTTTCACGACCGACGCGATCGACCGTGATGGTGCGACCGACGATGCGGGCGGGACCATCGAACTGATCCCAGCCGTCGTCGATGGTCACGTGAACGATGTCGCCAGTGATGTACGAGCCGTACGTGGGCTTGGCGTTCGGATCGACTCGGAGCACCGGAAGCCGGGAAGCGCGAGCGTCGACCGACTGGGACCGCCGAGCGTGGGCCAGGAGCGTGTTGGTGTTCGTGACGTCGAGGTATGCGACCGACCCCTCGGTGAGCGGCAATACGCCGAGAAGGTTGGGGTCGGCGGCGTGGCGCACGAGCTGGGCGGGGCCCTCACCCGGTCCAACGGCAGTGACCCGAGAGAGTCGCCCGCGAGATGACTCCGCAGAGCCGACGGCCAGGATGTTGCCCGAGCCAGTCGAGCGCACTGAGCCGAGCCGGCCGACGATGATGGATTCCCCGTTCTCGTCGAGGACGCGTTCGCCGCCCTCGTCGAGCAGGAAGTCGGGCAGTGCAGGGTCAACGTCGGGTGCGGTGAGCTCGAACCGATACCCGGTGTTGCGACCACGGAACGGATAGGACAGGCGCAGCACGAACGACAGCGAGTCGACGGTCCCGACCGGTTCGAGCTGCCAGTCGAATCCGTTCTCGACGTCGGCAAGTTGTTCGATGGCCTCGCCGATCGTCTTGCCCTTGTCGGCTTCGTAGGTGCGATCACGGGTGACACCGGAGAGCGCCGTGTAGCTGGCGGTGATACCGAGGCTGCCGCCCGATATCGACTCCATGTGCGCCACGAGATCGGCCACGATACGGAACTGATCGACCGCGGAGAACCGAACCTCACCGGCGGCCGTGGTGCCGTACGTCATCCCAGCCGATGATCGGATCACCCGGCGGCGGACGAGGTTCCACATGCCGTCACAGCCGAGGCCCACCACCTCGTCGCCGAGCCCTCGGTTCAGGTCGAGCAGCGGGCCGGCGAACTGCAGCACGCCGTCACGCTCAGCAACGATGAGCGTGTTCTCGGTCTCCAGGTTCGTGCGGTTGGCCTTGGCGTGGCGTAGCGGGATGGTGGCGGCCAAGGAGCCCACGCCCTTGAGGCGGTCCGTGACGGTGACCTCGCCGAGCGGGATCTCGTCGCGCACCTCCCCGGCGGTTGGTCCGGCAAGTGCGACTGAGTAGAAGCGCCAGGCGGCCACTAGTCAGGCGTAGAAGTCGACGCGGATGGTGCGGCGCTGATGGCGCGCCGCTCCCGTGCCGCTGACCCTCTTGGCCTGGGTCTTGGCGGTGACCGTCGTACCTGCGACTGATGTGCAGTCGAACTCTTCGACGATCGTCGACGTGCCCTCGTATCCGTTGGCGCCACCGAGCGGCCAGTCCCCGCCGTTGCTCGCCCCGAGCACGACGCGGACATCGCCATCCATGCTTGCGGTCACGATGATGTGGCCGATGGCGGCGGTCACGATGGCGCGGGTCGCCCATGACGGAACGGCGATCGAGGCTGTATTCGACGGCCAGTCGGCATACGACGCTGCGTTGGCGTCGCCGACAGCAGAGACCGACGACACGACGGGCGCTGCATCGTTCGTCGGGGTCGACCTCACCCGCACGTCAGAGATGTTGGCGTCCACGATCGACGTGGCCGACGCTGGGACGGTCACCTGCGCTAGTTCGAGGTAGTCGTCGACCGTGATCGACGGTGCCGACGGTGACGCTGCAGGCGTGCCTTCGACCACGAGAATGCGAGCATCGTTCTGGGTCAGTGCCGCGTCCTGCGCCTCGTCACGGATCTGCACGAGGATGCGGTCGATGCGAGGGTTCGTGGCGTCCGACGCTGAGAGGGTCGCGTTGATGACGGCGTCGCTGTAGGCGTGGTAGGTGCCCTGCGCTGCCGAGCGTGTCGACTTCACGAACACGCCACCGGCGGCAACGTCGACGCTCATGTTCGGCGTGCCCGACTTCTGCGACACAGCCAAGGCGCCTGCCGTCGCCACACCAGACCGGGCCAGCGACGACAGTACGACGCGGTAATCCTGAGCGTTGTGCGCTGCCGAGTTCTCGAGCCATGCCGGCGGAGCGAGGAAAGCCATGTGATCCCCTAGAGGTAGGTGTCGCGCCAGCGAAGCTCTAGCGAGCCGGTGCCGGAAGCTGCGGACAGTTGGACCGAGGACGGGCCGACGGGAAGGTCGAACCACGTGCGGGTCGTCAGTGCGTTGTAGCGGGACGCTGTGCCGCCCAGAAGCACCGTGCGGTTGAGGCTGCCGATCTCCAGCGTCTCACCGTCAGCCAGCGTGAATCCGTTGAAGTGGAGGTTGCCCTCGCCGTCCAGCGTCGTGACTCGCGGTGACACGAGGGGGCCGGTCAGGGTAGCCGTCCACGGTGCCGGGATGGTGCCGTTGTTGTCGACTTGAATGGTGCCTGCCGTGGCGGTGCCGAAGCCGTGCGGGAAGCCGTGCGGGAAGCTGAGGCCACCAGTGACGGACCCGGGCGACGTCGACCCTGATTGCTCGGTGTTGCCATAGATGCGCGGGTCCGTGGCGACGAACTGCAGCGTGGCGTCGGCGACACCCTGGATCATGTCCATCGGCACCGTCGGGATCGACCGGCGAATGATGCGGACGTTCGACCGACGCGCCCCATCGCCGAAGTCCCACACGAGTGGCGATTCGGAGTTGGCCAGTGTCGTGGCAGCGTTCAGCGCGGCGATCTTCTCGGCCAGGTAGGCGACGCCGATGAACCGCAATTGCACGGTGATGTACCGCTCACGCGAGACGATCGGGCCACGGACGAGCCCGTGCGCCCGCGCCCTCGGCTGGTCGCCACGCTCGACATCAGGGATGTCGGCCAGGCCCTCGACGTCGCCGCCGAAGTGGTAGTCGGCGGTCGGGCCGCCGAAGAGCAGCCCGTTCCATTCGATCTGTCCGGCGGCCGAGATGAGCTCGCCGGCCATCAGACGCCCGCCAGCTTCGTGCGGGCCCAGAAGTCGAGGGCAGGAATGTCGTCACGGCTGCCGAGGACGAGGTCACCGGCGACGTTCAGTCCGCGACCCTTGCCGCTGTCGTAGTCCTGAGTCTGCTGTGGCGACAGGACGCGCTCACCGGACTTGAGCAGGGCCAGACCCTCGGGTCGGCCGCCGATGCCCTGGAAGATGCCGCCGTCATGGAAGCGCGGGATCTTCGGCACACTGATGGTGCTGCCGCCGACCTTGCCGAGCCCAGGGACACTGAAGCCAGGGATGGTGAACGACAGCCCGTTCCACTTGTCGATGATCCAGTTCAGCGAGTTCTTGAACGCGTTCTTGAAGCCGTCCCACATGCCGGAGGCGGCCGACGAGATCTGACCGGGGAGGCGGCCCACGGCGCCAAGAAGATCGCCGATGCGGTCGCCCACGAACGAGACGGCCGACTTGATCCCGTTGGTGATGCCGTCCCACATGCCGGACACGGTCCGCGCGATCTTGCCAGGGATGCTCGTGATGAACCCGACGATCTCGCCGACCTTGCGACCGACCCAGGCGCCGGCATCGGCGAACGAATTGGAGATGCCGACAACGGCCGGGATGAACGTGTCGATGATGAACGACACCACTGAGCCGATGGCCGGCAGCAGCTTCTCCTTGAAGAACCGGACGACGGCATCCACTGCGTCGTGGAACCATCCCCAGTTCTGATAGGCGTAGACGACACCGGCGGTCACGGCGGCGATGGCCGCACCGATTGCGACGTACGGGGCCAGAGCCAGCAGCGTCGCGTAGGCGGCCTCGGTGGCGGCTGCGGCGTAGGTGAGCATAGCGACCGTAAGGCCTACGCCGATGGCGGTGGCGAGCCCGATCAGGATCGGCTTGTGCGCCACGACCCAGCGACCAAAGTCGACGAGTGGCAGGACGACCTTCTCGTACACGGTCTGACCGAAGCGGACCAATGTCGGCACGAGTGTCCCGACGACGTACTTGCCGAACCTGGCGGCCGCCTCACGGATGTCGAAGAAGACGTCGACGATCTTCGAGTCTTCGCTGAACGGGCCGCCCTTGAAGTCACCCTTGAACAGGATCGTGGCGAGCTGCTTGATCATCGGAAACACGTCCTGGGCGAGCTCGCCCAGCTTGTCCATGCCCGTGCCGAGCAGATCGAAAAGCTTCGTAGCGACCGGCTGCAGACCGACGAACACGCGGTTCTTCAGCAGCAGCCACTTCTCCTTGAACGACTCGGTGTCCTTGGCTGCGCCGTTGATCGTGTCGGTGCCGTTCGTGATCGCATCGAGCATCCCGCCGAGCTCGAACTTGCCGCCGGCAATGGCGTCGGCCAGGTCGGGTCCGGCGCGCTGGCCGAAGAGTTCGATCGCCTTGGCCGTCGCCTCGGAGCCGGGGCCGAGCTTCGTGATCTCGTCCGTGACACGCTTGAACGTCTCAGGGACTGCTTCGCCCGCCTTGGCGAGCTTGCCGACGCCAGCCTTCAGGCCAGCGAACACCGTCTCGGTGTTGACGCCGGTCTTATTGAACTGAGCGAGCAGCGCAAGCGACGAGTCCATGTCGAACCCGAGGTTCCGGAGTGGAGCGCCGAACTGGACGACCGACTTCGACAGGTCGTCGATGCCGATGCCCGACGACTGTGATGCCCGGTAAATCTTGTCCATGGCCGGCGCCATGTCTGCGGCGGAGACGCCCCAGTCGCCGAAGGCGCGGGTGATGTTGTCGACGTTCGTGGACAAGTCCGTCTTCGTGATGCGCGACAGGTTGATGAACTGGCCCGACAGATCCTCGAGCGGCTTGCCGGTCAGGCCAAGGCGCGTGTTGATGTCGGCGATCGCCGTGCCGGCGTCAGCGAAGGACGCGGGCACCGACGAGAGCACGTTCTTGAACGAGCCCTCGAGACCCTTGAGGGCGCCGCCGGTAGCGCCAGTGCCGGTGCGGATCTTGTCGAACTCGGTGTCGAACGACTCGCCCAGCTTCGCCAAGCCGACCGTTACGCCGAGCGCGGCAGTACCGATCGCAGCGACGCCGACGGCGGCGAGCTTGGCGACCTTGGCGAACTTGTCGCCCATCGAGCCGGCCGACTTGCCGACCTTGCCGAAGGTGTCCGATGCGCGGTCACGGGCGAAGATGTCGAAAGTGATCGGCTTCTCAGACACGCCTGCGGCCCATCTGCTTGCGGATGTCGTCGATGACGCCGATCAGTTCCTTGCGGACGGTCGGCGCCTCGGCTGCGAGGGTCTTCGTGAAGAAGCCGGGCTTCACCTTCTGATTCACCCAGACCTCGCGGTCTCCAAAGACCGGGTGACGAAGCTTCCCGCGGTCGATGGCACGCAGGTCGTGGCCCGACTTCCTGCCCTTGATGGTCACGCCAGGATTTCGGCCGCCGCCGCGAGTGGTCGTCGAAAGGCGCGCCGATGCTACGAACTTGTTCAGCCCGCCAGCCTTCGGCATGTCGGCCAGTGCCGCGTTCTTGACCTTGGCCTTCATCGGCTTCGTAGACCGGTTGATCCCCTTGTACAGCTCCTTGCGCAGCTCCTTGTCACCGATCTCCTTGAGATCGCGGGCGAGGCGCTGCAAGTTGTCGACGCCGGTGATGGTGATGTCAGCGACCACGTGTCACCCCCAAGGCTTCGAGCAACACCCGCCGGGACGGCGAGATGGGCTGTCGGATCTCGTTCAGTTCGGCGTCGAGCTTCTGCCTGGCCGCAGCCGGGTCGGGAAGCTCGATGTCCTTGGCGCCCGCCGCGATCAACACGGCGGCGACCTGGCGCTCTGATCGCACCTGCTCTTCGAGTTGGCTCAGCCAGAGGGCGTAGGCCGCGTCGCAGATGTCGGGCAGGCTCAGCCCACCCGGCGTTCCTCGGCCCGCAGGACGGCCACCTGCAGGTCTGGGCGACCGTTCAGTAGCTCCATGGCCGGCGAGGATGAGGACGCCGTTGAGCTCGTATCGGTTGGCTGCTGCCCATCCGATGAGCCGGAGGGCAGCAGGGTAGGGCGGTCAGCCACTCCCGACATCAGACTCGCGGCAAGGTTGGCGATGTCCTCGATGCCTTGACGGTTGGCCTTGGCGAGGCGCCAGAACTCGGCGACGTCATCGGGGTGGACGAGCACGGTGCCCATGTCCTTGACGGTCTGCGCGACCAACTGCCCAGCCTTGGCTGCGTTCTCGTCGTCGGCCGCCATCTCACCCATGCCCGACATCGCAGACACGAGGTCCATGACGGCCAGGTCGGTGAGGTCCGGATGGATGCGGATGACCTCCCCGAACCAGCCGAAGGTGAGATCGACTGATTCGTGGGCGGTTCCGAAGTCCCCTAGGTGCTGTGTCATCAGCCGCGAGCCGTGCCGGCGGTGTAGACCTTGAACGGGTTGCCGCCCGAGGGGATCTCGAAGTTGAACGTGGCGCTCATGGACGTGAAGTCGGTCGACGAGAGCGCCGAGAACTTCATCGAGATGTCGCCACCCTGGAGGCACTGGTAGGCGATGAGACGCATGGTCGCATCGAGGGACTCCCAGCCGATCATGCAGCGCACCTCTTCGCCCGGGGCTGGCGGGGTGTAGCTCGACAGGGTGGTGGCGCCGGTGCCGGACACGACCGACAGGGTGCCGCCGTTGAGGACCCGCTTGAGGTTGGCGAGGGTCACGTCGGCGAGGGCGAACGAGATGTTGCCGGCGCGGGCGGTCGACTTGTACTTCACCGGGTCGAGGAGCTCCGCGACGGTGACCTTGTCGACGCTCGTCTCGTAGGAGAACTGAGAGCCGTCGGCGGTGGCGCCGAGGTTGATCCAGGCGACCGGCCAGGCGTCGGTGAAGACGGAGCCGGTCACGGTGTTCGTGGGCTCAGTCGACGACAGGGGTGCCCAAAAGAGAAAACCGGGGTCGGTCAGGAGGTTCGGGGTTGCGGTGGTGTTCGCCATGTCAGGCGTCCTCTCCAGTTGCAGGGGCCTTGGAGGCCTTGGCGTCCACGCTCTTGATCTGGCTCTTCGCCACAACGGCGCCAGTCACGTGCGACTTGGGCACGGGGTCGCCGACGTTGAACGCCCGCACCCCGTTGATGTTGATGGGTTCCACGGCCACGTACTCGCCGTATTCGGCGGCCTGGGCGTCGCGGAAGTTCTCGACGTCGGACATCGGGTGTCGACCTTCCTTAGATGAGCAGGGCTCGGTAAGAGACGGTGAGGACTTCGCCAGCGAGGGCGCCCCGGTCCGTCTGGGCTTCACGGGGACGCAGAGAAGAGAGGGCGGCGTACCACCCAGGCGTCGACAGCAGACCGCCGAGCGTCCGGTCGGCGTTGAGCGCGGCCACGAAGTCCGACGTCATCGACGCCACTGCCGCCCGGGGGACAGCTAGATCGGTGCCGCCAGAGCGGGACCAGAACGAGCAGATGACCTCGCCCGTTTCGTCGCGGGCGCCGTTGCCGATCGGGTGGTCCACCTGGTTGGCAATGCCGCCATCCTGTAGCCCGCCAGAGCCGACGCCGTCCTCGCCGCCATCGCTGCCGATGATGATGTAGGAGTGCGGCACGGAGCCTCTGATCAACGGGCCGTCGAACGTGACGACACCACGGGCCGACGACGAGTCAGCAAGCGTGACTAGGTATGAGCGCACAGCCCAGAACAGGGTCGTGCTCACGTGGGCCACTCGACAGGATCAGGGAAGGCGACGGCGTCAGGGAACGAGTACAGCGGTCCCGTCTTCGTGATGTACGGCGCTATGAGTTCGAGCACCCGATTCGGGATGGCGAACCCAGGCGAGCCGATGAAGCCGACGCCATAGTCGTCGATCGGGTTGGCGACTGCCGGCCCCCGCTGCAGTGACCACAGGTGGTCGAGCAGGAACAGTGTCGCCAGCTTGACCGGGGCCGGGCTCGTGTCCGTCACCTTCTCGGCGATCCACTCGTTGGCCGCATCCATGTAGTCAGAGACCTCGTAAACCTCCGAGGAATCGTTGGGGATGTTCAGCTTCTCGAGTGCATCGGCGAGGGTGATGGTCACGAGCCCGACCTCCTGTCAGCTACTTGGCCGACGTCTTGCGCGACGGCGCGGGCTCAGGCTCAGGCGCGGGCTCCTCAGCATCTTCAACCTCGACGACCATGCCGGACCCGACCAGCTGGTCGAGCTGGTCGGGGTCCGCGTCGGCCGGCATGGAGCCCCCGGCGTAGACGTGGACATACCCGCCGTCGGAGAGACGCGCTTGCACGAGTGGGGCGATGACACGGTGGCCCATGATCAGACCCCCGTGATCTTCCAGCCGGCACCCGGCTCGATGACGACGGGGACGGTGACCCGACGGACCCGGAGGCGCCACTGGTCGTTGTCGTCGTCGCGGATCGCCTTGCCCTCGACGCCAGCGGGGCCCTGACCGGTGTATCCGGGACCGCCGAGATCCTCGTCGGCCATGCCGCCGAGCTGGGTCGAGTCGAGCACCAGCGCCGTGTCAGCGGCGACGATGTTCGGGGTCGAGAGCCAACGCATCCCGGCGATGACCGGGAAGTCGCCAGTAAGGGCCGGGTTGTCGCCCGAGGACTCGCGGGCGAAGTAGCCGGCCGCCACGAACTTGGCCAGGACGCTGGCATGGTCCGCGTCGTTGACGACGACCGTGTCGGGGTCGTAGCCCATGTTCAGCGCCCGGATGGACGCTGCGGCCTGCAGGACGTCGTTGAGGACCTGCGCGGCGGTCGTGCCAGCAGTGGACCAAGCAGCGGCGGCGCCGGTGCTCTGGGTGACCGCCGAAGCAATCGCAGCGATCGCAGCCGTGTCGACCGTCTTCACGTTCTGGTTGACCAGCTTCACGAAGGCGCGTTCAACCGGGTCCATCTGGCGTCGCTTGATGGACTCGTCAGTGACCAGGGTGTCCTGGCCCCACTTGACGACATGGGCGAGGGACGCCGAGCCGGTGCCCACGGTGACGAGCGGGTACTCGGCGCCGGGATCAATGGCAAGGGGGTCCTCGCCGCTGAAGATGGACTCGCCGGTCTCGTACAGGATTGCTCCACCGGTAGCCGAGAATCGGCCAGTCAGGAGCGAGTCGGCGATGTAGCGCTGCTCGGCGAGCGTACGCAGGCGTCGAGACACCTGCGTGGGGCTCTGGAGGAACCGCTGGATGGTGAGGGCGTCGCCCGAGAGGGACGGTGCCGCGGGGGGATAGGTGATTGCCATGGTGGTGCGGCTCCTCTAGGGCAGGACGTCGACGATGTCGCCGTCCGTGGTGGTGGTGGTCAGGGCCTTCCCGAGGTCAGTGCCAGCGGCGGCGGCGGTCCCGACCGTGACGGCCTTGACCTTTCCGCCGGTGTCGGCCACGACCGTGGCTCCGGCGGTGATGGCGCCGGAAGCGACGAGCTTGTGCACGACGCCGCTCTTGATCGGGAACATCAGGAACTTCTCGCCGGAAGCGGCGACGTCCTGGCCGGCGACTCCCACGACAGTCGTGGAGTCGGCGGCCGCGGTGGCAGTGGTGCCGGACCCGGAAACCGCCACGAGTCGACCGCCAGTGATGGCAGCGGAGGACGTCGATGTGATGGCTTGACCGGGCTTGAAACGGGGCAGGTAGTCCGACATCAGACCGTGGCCTCCTTGCCGTAGATGGCGTTGTATTCGTTGAACTCGGTGTCGAGGTCGGCGGCGCCAGCGGCTCCGACCGGCTCGCCGACGGGGATGATCCCGGGCTTCAGCGAAGCGAGGACCTGCTCGGCGCCGGTACCGGCATCGAGCTTGGCCAGCCACGCGTCACGCTCGGCGGGTGCGATCCGACCATCGGAGATGGCGGCGACCACGAGAGCGGTACGCTCGCTGCGGATCTGCTCAGCACGGGCCTCGCGGCCGGCCTGGGCATCAGCGCGCAGCTCTTCGAGCTGGCCTTCGCTGATTGCGACAACGCCGTCGGGCAGAGCCGGGGCGTCGTCATCTTCGGTCGACGGTGCAGTGATCTGCTCGATGAGACCGTCGAGAGCCGCGAGGATGGTGGCCTCGTCGGCGTCTTCGGTGACATCGAGCTTCTGCCGCAGGTCGGTGAGCTGCTCGTCGCTGAACGCCACGGCAGAGCCTCCTTGTGGTGGGGGGGTGTTGCGGGACCCGACGTCCTGATGGTCGGCGGGGATCTTGGGCTCGGGCGCTTGGGCGCGCCCGGCGAAGTTGAAGATGGACAGGTCGAAGCGGTTCGCCGGCTTGGCGTCGTCTTCCGGTGCGCTGTCAATGAGGCTGTCGGCCAGACCCGACGAGACGGCCTCGTCGGCGGAGAACCACGACTCGGCGGCCATGACGGCACGCCAGTCCTCGGTGGTCCCGCCAGCCTTGTCGGCGTAGATGCTGGCGATGTTGTCGCTGATCCGGCCGAGGTTCTCGGCCATCTGCGTCATGTCGTCTGCGTTGCCGACGCACAGGCCCCAGGCGTCGTGGACCATGAGTTCGGCGTTCTTGGACATGATGAGCTCGTCGCAGCCCGCAGCGATGAACGAGGCGGCCGATGCGGCAATGCCCTCTACGACGGCGACGGTGCGGGCCGGGTGGTTCCGCAGTTGGTTGAGGATGGCGATGCCCTCGAACACCTCGCCGCCGGGCGAGTTGATGAGTAGCCGAATCTCGAGGATTGACTCGGGCAGGCTGTCGAGCACGGTGGCGAACTCGTTTGCCGACACGCCCCAGAACTCACCGTACGAGTCGATCGAGTCGTACAGGCGAATGATCGCCGTCGAGCGGTCACCCTTGACGCCGGGGATCTCGGCCTTGATCGGCTGGCGGTCGGGACGCATGAGCGCCTGGACGCGCTGGCGGAAGTCGGTCACGGGCGGCGCTCCGTTCATGGTGCGGCGGGTGGGGGTAGGTCCTTGGGCGGAAGGCCGTGGAGTTGGCGCATCGCCTCTTCGAGGACCCGATCGGGGAAGATCACACCGGCGTCGACCAGCATCTTGATGGCCTGCGCGTTGGCGGGCATCTGGCTGCCGATCTCGTCGAACACGATCCGCGGCGCCGACTCATCGACGCCCCAGTTCCAGTCGACGAGGTCTTCGACGATGTGCTGCGTGGACACGTCCGCGATCTGCTCGGCCAAGGCCTGCAGCGACAGGGTGAAGAAGTCGGCGAACGTGGAGCCGAGCGCCCACGAGCCAGTCTCGGTGCCGAGGTTCAGGAAGTGAGCGAGCACTGCGCGGGCGATCTGCTCGTCGTGGTAGCGGATGGCAGGGTCGGCATCGGGCAACGTGCCCTCGACGCCACGCAGGACCAGGTCAGAACCGTTCGGGACGGCGGCGCCAGAGTTGTCACCGGAGCGCCACGCCTGAGCGAGTGCAGCGCCGTCCGCCAGTGACTCCTCGTTCGGGGCGCCCTGGTAGAGCGGGATGCCCATGCCGTTGCGGTCGATCGTCTGGGCCTGCACTCGCAGCAGCCGGTCCTTGATGATCCAGTGCTTGTAGGCCGGGCGCAGCAGGCTCGACCCGAGCCAGTTGCCGCCCTCCTGGTCGTGGACGTAGGCCACGAGACGGTTGACCGGGATCTCGACCTTCGACGCTCCTGCGGCTTGTTCGATCGACACGAGCCCGCCGTCGTCGGCCACATTGACCGCGGTCAGGGTTCGGGGCATTCGTGGGCCGAGCTTGCGGAGGCGGGCCTTGCCGGCGTCGTCGATGCGGACGTTCTGCTCGAAGAACATGTGCCCGAACGGGAGCATCAGGAGAGCGAGGCGCAGATGGTTCGGCCACGAGAAGCGGTCGCGGGTGCGGGTGGCGGGGACCTCGCCGCCGACGATCGGTAGACCGAGGTCCAGCGCGATCTGTTGAACGACCTCGTCACGTGCGCCATTCGGGTCGATACGCCACGTGGTGCGGCGTACCGGCAAGGTCACGGCACGGAGGACTGATGCGACCTGTGCGTCGGTGCGGCGCATCTTGTCGAAGACGTCGATCGAGAGCGGCCAACGAAGCTCGGGCGTCTGCTCGAACTCGTCCGACGACCACCAGTTCGTGGTTTGCGTGACGTAGCCACGCTCGGAGATCGGAGGCGCGGGAGGCGCAACGTCGGACACTGTGCCTACCTCCTCAGAACGAGATCGTGGCTAGATCGGCGGTGTCGCCGTACGTGGTGGCTGGGCTGGCGGTGCCGGCGGAGACGGGTTGTGGTGGCGGCGGCGGTGCCGTCTGTAGGCCGTGGATCGCGCGAACGACGGCGGCGAGTGGGCCGACCTCAGTGGCGTCTCGGAGGCGCAATGTGCGCTCCCCCGCTTGGCCGTAGGTCTGCAGGCGGGCCAGGTCCACGGCCCGGTTCAGCTCGGGCTGATTGCCGTGACGGAGCATGTCGTCGGCGATCAGGTCGTTGAGTCGACCGAAGGCGGCGGCGAATTCGGGGTTCGATACGATGGTGGCGTTCCTCACGTCGCCCTCAAGCGCCGCTGACGGGCCGCCGAGCATGACGGGGCCCTTCCACCGACCCTCGACCTCTTGTAGACGTGTAGCCGTGTGCAGGGGTGATACGCCGGTGTCGGTGAGCATCACCTGAACCCGACCGTCGGGGCGGTGCCATGCGACGGCAATGTGAGCGAGGCGGTCGACGGTGACGTCGACGCCGAAGACCACGGAGCGGCCACGAGTGGCGCCGGGATCAGCTAGGGCGTTCCATGCTTCGAGATCCAGGCCATTCGATGACGATGCCGACGGCGGGGCGTCCCAGACGCCCATGTGCTCCCGTGCGAAGAGTGCTGGGCCGAGGATGCGGAACTGCTCCTCGAGGAACGCCATCTCAGCGCGGCCGAATGTCAGTGCCGGATTTGGCGGCGTCCACAGGGTGCGGTCCGAGGGGTCGACCGGCTCCTGAATGACTTCGCCTTCAGGGTCGAGGTAGACGACCTCGGCGGTGTGGCCGACGTAGCCGAACGCCCCAGGCTCGGTGCCGATCGCTCGGATGCGAAGGCTCCACCACCAGTCGGACACGTTGGCGATGGCGCCCGTGCCGGCGAAGTTCATCTGTGGGTTCGGGTTCGCCAGAAGGATTGGGGTGGCCGATGCGAGCTGCTCGGGTCGAGCGTGTTGTGCCTCGTCGACTATCAGGCGACTGATGTCGTCAAGGCCTCGGCCGCCGCCAGCTGTGCGGGTCCGGTACTGGATGACAGCATCGCCCATAGCGATGAGTTGTTGTCCGAGACCGTTGAGGATCTTCGGCTGGCGCTTGCCGCGGAAGTCCTTGTGCGTCAGAAGCGCCACCATGCGTTGGTGCGCCGACGACACGGTGTTGAGCTCGTGCGCCGTGTGGAGGATCGCCTCGCCTCGCTGGGTTAGGCCCCAGAACTCGACGACCTCGACCTCGTCGCCCTTGCCGTTCTGGCGAGGCATCTCGCGGCCAGTGGTTCTGGCGGCCCATCGGCCATCGGCAGATTCGGCCATCATCACTTCGACAGCCAGTCGCTGCGGCGGGTCTAGCTCCTTGCGGGAGTAGAACTCCCACTGCTCGATGGCGGCGTGAGCCTCATCCAGGCTGGCGGCGGCGGCCGGCAGGACGAGGATTTTCGGAGGTGCTTCGGCGGCGGGCTCCCAGTTCATCAACGAACGGAACCTCCCCTGGGTCCTCCAGGCGCTCAAGCTCGGCGGAGATCAGCCGCCTCTCACGTGCGATGGCTGCAGCGCCCGATCCGTCCGCTTCGGCTAGGAGTTGGCCCAGGACATCGAAGTCGGCACGCAGCTCCTCAGCGCGGCTCACAGCCTGCTCTGGCGGCCGGGAGATTCGGACCCACAAAAAAGCGTGAC
>Ga0210043_1001141_pt1 | contig 24149 bp, 33 predicted proteins | sample CryGeymet201501t_FD_183990 | JGI IMG/M metagenome (GOLD analysis project Ga0210043, IMG submission 183990) | Groundwater microbial communities from Crystal Geyser aquifers in Utah, USA - Crystal Geyser metaG 2015-01t (SPAdes) (version 2) | ecosystem: Environmental > Aquatic > Deep subsurface >... | reverse complement strand
TACCAAAATACCCTAGTCCTGGTTTAGTCTGCCAGATACCATCTTGTGCCTGAGTCACATTGGTTGTTTGGAGAGCGTATTTGTGATTGGAAGTTTTGCGTCCCAAGCGAGCCTCAGAGATAACAGAATTAGTACCACCAGAGAAGTTTTCAAGCATCTGGTGAAACTTGTTCGTCTTGGTTTGTCTGATTCTTACTTTTCTGCTCATTTTCCGAATCCAAATCCTTCTACCCCGAAACTCTGCCCTTGTGGGCTCATTTCGTTTTGAATAATCATCTGTTCCATCGCTTCATCTGCTTTATTGGTGTAGAGTTCCACCATGTCATTTCTGTTGTCTTGTTCGTACAGATCAGCTAGTACACCATTAATGATGTATTTTGGCCTGCTCATCTCGGGGATATCAGCACCAGTAGTCATTAGGGTGGCCTCTTTGTAGTACATATAATAAATAGGGTATGCACCTTCTGGGTCGTGGGAGAGATTAATAACGTACGAGCCATAACCACCCGTTATGTAAAAGTATCTTTTCCCCGATGGGTGGGTTTGATCCTCAAGCACTTTGTCTTGATCCATATACTCAAACTCAATGTCGTTTATTTTGATAAAGCTTGAGATTCTTAGGAAGTTATCAGGACAGTCATAGGCGAGTGTGCCTGAAACAGTGGTAATGTCACCTGTAGTAGCATCTTGTGAGTTGGCGTACAGTTCTCTCCAGTTGACGTTCTCATCTTGCCAGTCCTCGATACGTTGATTGACGAGAGCGAGTCGAACGTCATAGTCATCGCCCTCTGTAGGATAATCAGTTGATCCTTCGTACTTTTCATGGATTTTAGCTAATAAAGATGTGATTATCATTATTTTTGTCCTTTAGAACCAAAAAAACCACCTCCCTTTCGGGTTAGTGGTTTACACGTACAACACTATGGCTGTACTAAACTCCTACTATCTTACCACGCTTAATAATTTCTTACTAGCATCTCTTAGCTTAATTCGTGGTCTGGTCGTGCTTGTCTTTCTTACTGGCACTCTTGGAGCTGTGGGGATGTTGAAGTTGATTTTAGCCATCTGAGAGACTTGTGGTGCTTTAATTGAGACTTTTTTGAGGGTGGGGGTAGAGCCGAGTTTGATTTTTAGTTTTCTGCCTGTTTTGCCCGATGATTTCGTTTGCTTGGTATCCAGATCACCTAGTATTTCCTCTGCCTGTTCTGCGGTGATGACTCCTGCCTCATATAATTTAAGTGTGTTGTTTTTAGCGGTGTTTAGTTTGCTGTAATAACTAGATTTAAGTTTCTTATCCAACTCATCCTGACCCGTAAGGGTGGGGTATTCTGGCACTTCGATCTTGACTGTCTTGGTTTTGGGTTCTCCATCCTTATCTACTCCATTATCAATCTCAAACTCACGATTGATAATGCTACCCTCAGTAATATTGGTTTTAACTGACTCACTAGTGGGCTCTGATTCCATCACATACGTTTCGTGTGGGTTGTTTTCAATCCAGGTTCTCACTTGCTCTTGGGCTTCTTGACGGGTTATTTTGCCACTTTGCAGTTCACGAATCAGTCTATTATCATTCTTAGTCTTAGCAGCGTGCCAGTCTTTGGGTACATATTTAAGGTTTTCGTCTGAGTTATCGCCACCCAGGCCCAGAGGGATGATGTGATCGCGTTGTAAGTTGGGGTCGTTCTCTTTATTCAAAAACTCCTGACGTTTAAGAATAACAGCATTACCCTCGATTTTTCGTAGTTCTTCCTGAGTGAAAATAGCTTTGATCGTGTTCTGCGGATCAACGCCTATACCCTGAGCTGCGAGAGCTACTTTATCGAGGATGTTTTTTGGCTGGTCTTCAGTTTGTTGGAAGGTTGGTTTTTTAACCGGAACTTTCGCCCCCACAATAATTTCGTCTGCGTTAGTTTTTTTGTATTCAGCTCTAACATCCAAAACAACCTTATCTACCTTCTTTTGCTTTTCCTCATCAGTAAGACTTGCGTACGCGGATGATGATATTAATTTTTCAAGAGCAGACTGTAGGGGCTGGCTAACACCTGCCTCATAAGCGTTAAGTTGCTCTGGAGTAAGAACGTATTTCTTTTTGTTGATAGTCTGCTCTTTTTTCAGCTTACTAGGTGTTGCGCCATATCCCTCACCGTAGAGCCTGGATAATTCACCTACTAGCTCACTACCACGCGGAGTCTTAGAGTTGAAAAGATCAATAAAAGCGGCTATTCCCGTTGGTTCTTGAGGGATAATATTGCCCAACACGTCTCTCTTTTCAGTAAGCGTATTTCGCAAACCTGGGACACTCATCTTTGTATAATCAAGGACCGTGTTTGCCTCTCGAGCAGTTCCATCAAAAGCCTTAGATGAGTCTTTAATGATGTTTGGTATAAACGACGATATTGCATTACCGGCGTATGACTTTCCGTATCGAGCGGGATCAGTAATAGCGTTGACTGGTTGCTGAATACCAGTTACAAAAGACTGATCTAAAAAGTCTTTTCCAAGACTTGCGCCATACGTTCCCAGAGAGCCATCTGGTTTATTCATCTCCTCTTGGAGCTTCGCTCCTGAAAGAAAGATAAATGCTTCTGGACCAATAGAGTTAAGACTTCTCCACTTACCCCCGATATAAATTGAGTTTCTAGGTTTATTCTCTAGCTCCCACTGTCTGGATTCTTCCTGATCCTTGGGCTGTCCTGTCACAAGTCCCCTGCTCATTAAATACGCTCCTAGAGCCATGATGGCTGTGCCCACTACCCCTCGACCTATTTCTTGTGATGCTTGGCGTTGAAGCTGTGGTACATCTCCCACCAATACCCTCCCTGCGTCAATCATTCCTTGAGTAAGTCCAATTGGTGAATAGTTTTTCAACTGAGTAAATATAGAAGATGGTACGCCTGTAAACGGCATAATAAACTCACCAGCAAATTTAGCAAGCTCATTACTAGATAAGGATCTTTTGATGGCGTTTGCCACATTTGAAGCGGTGGTCCTGTCTTTGAACGTGGCGATGTTGGCATCTGACACCGCAATCTTATACATTTCCTCAGTCGGGTTTTTGACCAGGTTTGTAATAAATGTTCCATCACCCTTTTTACCAGCGTTGATTGCGGCTGCCCCCGCTTGATCGTAGAGTGAACGAGCAAGTGCTGCGTTATAAAATGGTCTATCTGCTGCTCCAAGTGTCCTAAAGACCGCATCGGTATATATTTTTAACCCTTGCTCAAACTTATTATTACCCCAAGTGACTCTTTTTATATCAAACTTATTTATCTGTTCAGTTGGGTCAAACCCTAGCTTCACAAGGTCGGTAGCCTGTTGCCTGGTCTGCTTACTTACTGCCTCACCGAGTCCCTGAGTGGTAGCGGTGAGTGTTCTTCGTCCTGTTTTGAAGGAGAGCAGTTGGTCTACTGGAGATGCGACATAGTCTTTTGCTATTTCACCCATTTGGTGCATTGTGTTGCCGACTAAGTTTCTTTCGTGGGTTCTTAAAGAAGTAAGGAGTCCCGCCTTCCAAGTGGTGATGAGCTTGTCCGCAAGTGTTGAGGGGATTAAACTATCAAGGGTTTGTTTTAACTGATGCAGGACAATTTTCTTCTCTCTACCCCTCAGGCTGTCCGCAAGTTTTACCTGTTCAGTAATCATCTCCATTTGATCACCATTCAACTCAGGAATTAGTTTTTTAGCACTTAGGTTATATTTCTTTATTTTCCCCGCTACTGATAAAGCTATTGCTTCTGGAGTCATGCTTTTTAAGAGAGAGAATGCCTGGACACTGCGACCCAATTCAGTACCTTGCTCTGAAAGGTTGTTAAATAGATTAGCTGCGGCTTCATAGTTACCCAGTTTCTGTTGATTGAGAGCTTCTTGAATGGTTGCTGCAACCTTTTGATCGAGGTTTTGGGTATTCTTGAAGTCAATCTTTGCCCCATCTTGTAAGAGTGCTTTTGCTTCACCCATCAGTTTGTCATTTGGTTTTGGGGTATATGTTCCACTTACATCTGCTTTTACTGGGTCAAAAACTGATGGTGCTTCTTGAACAGACGAAGTGAAGCCTCTTTGTTTTTGTGATGGTATACTACTGTTTAATGGAACACCTGAGACCGGCACTTCGGTTTTTATTGGGACTCTGCTTCGCAACGGTGATTGGATTGGTAATTGCGTTTTCCCTATCAATGGTGGCTGACTATTTATTACCTGAATCCTGGGATTCTGAAGAGTATTCAATTGAATGCGACCACCTTGGTTGCCAGAGAGATTAGCCTTTGATGAAACATTGGTACGAGCGGAATCCACTACTTGCGTATTTGTTTTACTGTTTATTGGTATTTTTGTGGATAGTCGTGGTGCAGTATTTTGAACCCGAACCCGACTACCTGCCAACTGAGGAGGAGATGCGGATAATGAACGAGTTGTATCCTGAACCTGAGGATTCGAGAGACTACGAGTTTCCACGGGGTTTTTAATCGGTACTCTTTGGTTAGCTCCCACTCCCTTTGGTGTAGTAGCTTGGTTGCTTATCTGTGCTGTAGCAATATCATCTTCTAATTTGTTTACATAATCCAAGAGTTTTCGTGCTTCTGGTTCGCCTTGATCTGCGTAACCTTGGAGTTGTTGTTTTGCTGTCTGCCGTGCTGGCAGGTCTGCTTGCCATTTACCAGTGGAATTGAATGATTTAGTGCCGAGTACTTCATCGAGGTTGTTTTGTAGCTTGGTAATGTCACCTCGTACTGCTGGCTCTTGAAACTTAACCGTAGGCATACCTGCTACTGGTGCGCCCATGTTTACAAATCCTGCCTCTGGGTTAACCCTCAATCTACTCTGAGCATTTGGAGCTAGATCCATACCAAAACCATCACTCCTTAATCTTAGATTAAACTCACTAGGATCATAGGCATTACCGCCCACAAACTCTACAAGTTGTTTTTGCTTGTTTTTAACAGCTTCCACAGCCTTTGATGCGGTTTCTTTTACCCATCTGCCTGTACCTGGGTCGTAGAGTTGTCCTGTTTTATTTCTGATAAATCCTTGAGCATCAACTGAGCCGCCTACCTTCTTGGCAAACTTACCCATAAATCGTTTAAGCTCTGGGGATGAACCAGATACACCGCCAATAACTGCACCGATGCCCGCGCTTGAAAGAACATCTCCGGAAGTCATTTTTTCTTGACTGGCCTTAGAAAGAGTATAATCTTCAGCAATGTTAGCCAATGCGTTGGCGGTTCCATAGGAAAATAAACGCTCTCCAAGACCTCTTATGGCTACTGGATTGAGCATCCTGGTAATTATTGGCGTAGTGATTTTATTCACCCCCGCATATTGTGGTGCTTTGCCTATTCCTTGTCCCAGTGCTTCCTGAGCTTGCAAATTAGTGCCGCCCGTAAGTTTAGTTGCTCCATATCCAATACCTCCCGAAAGAGCCGCGGTCGCCGCAAGAGTAGGTGTCCCTGCCCCAACACCTAACGCTGAAAGACCAGCGCCAAGTGCGCCAGCCGCCGTCGTTTTTCTAATACTGTTAATATCATTTCCAAATGAGGTGAGTCGGGAAGCTTGTCTTTGTTGATTTTCTCCAATTAGTCTCGCTCTATTTCGCGCTACGTCTAAGTTTCCAGCACTCATCGCCCTAGACTGTTGATTTCTCAAAGTATTTGCTAGTCTCTGGTCTGTTCTGTTTTCTACAGTATTAAATGCAGACTCCAATGGAGCAACAATGGCTTTACCAATACCCTGTCCAACCCACTGGATAGGCTTTGAAGCTGTGTTAATTGCCTGATATGGAATGTTAGTATTTGGAGATCCGCGAAACCAATCCTGCCCTGTCTGAGGATTTGTGATCGCGCGAAAATTGCCAACCACATTAGATGCCCCTTGTTGAAACGGTCTGGCGAAGTCGGCTCTGTTCTTTGAGGCCTGTACCTGTTGCTGTCTAAAGTTGCCACGTAAGTTATTAAAGCCTTGCCCTATTCTTTCGTCTATCGTGGTTGCATCTAGGGTTTTCTTTTTGGCTTTTTTGAACAATGACTTTAGTTGGTCGATTGTTGACGCCATATTTAGACTCCTAGTTCTTGCCTACGTCTTCTATTCAGTTCAGAGATGTTCCCATAAAAAGGCATAGGGAGTATCTTGGACTGTTGATTGATTTGTCCAGTACCCTCATTCCACATTCCTGGCTGGCCATTATTTCCTCTTTGAATATCATCTCGGAATACCTCTGGTTGTTGGGGACTTCTTAAAATTGGTGAAGGATCATATCGCCTGGCATCATCGGGATAGCCCTCTCTCCTCTCTCCAGTGACAGGGTTATAAACCCAGAAAGACCCATCTTCCCACCCAGGTGGCATATCAGTTGTATACATTCCTCCAGGTGGAGGGGTTCTGCCCCAATCTTGAGTATTAATAAAGTTGCCAGAGTTATGCACTGGTAGTTTCGAAGCCGGGGTTTTAGGTGGTTGAAATGGAGCTGGGGAATCGGAAGATACAAAACCAGATTGTATACGAGCGTCTATTGGCATTTGAGGAAGGAAAGAGCGACTCGGTGGACGTATAACCGGTGGACGCATGGTCTGAGAGTTATTCATTATCATGCTACCCCCAATTCTTCCCTGCGTTTCTGAGCCAACATTGCGGGATTAAAGTAGGCTTCCTGATCTTGTCCGTAAGCTGGCATTGCTCCGATACTTCTCAACTCATTAAATGCAATGGCTTGAGGGTTGAAGTTGGCAGTATTTTGAATCGAAAGCTGAGCGTCTTGTAGTTGCGCCATTCTCTGTAAAGCCCACTGTTGAAGCGAGTCTTTCTTCTGTTTATCTTCAGCTTGGATTTGCATTAATTGCTGTTGAGCCTGACTTAACAGAGACTGTTCGAGTCCTGCTAAAGCCTGAGCCCTTTGCGCATCTACCTGTGGGATCATTTCTCTAATTCGTGCGACTTGCGAACCTACTTCTGATCGGATCATTTCAATATGTTGTGATTTCTCGATCTCCGTCTGGTTGTACATTTGTCCGTACTCTTGCTCTAAATCGACATCCTTTTGATCGATCTGTCCGAACTGATCATTTGCTTGTCTCTGAATACCTCCAAACTCTTTACCTGCCATCTTGGTATAGGCATAAGGAGCCATGACTTGAGAAGCTGATGTGTCACCCGCGCCCATTGCGCCAAGTTGCATACCAGTGTTTCTCATAACTTGACCTAAGTTACTTTTTAGATCTTGAATCGAGTCAGCAGATCTTCTACCGACTTCTTCTCTAGCGAGTCCGAGTTTATCCATTCCTGCCTGCTTAGCTTGTCCGAGTCCTTTAAAGATAGTGTCGAAGGTTTCCCCAACTTGACCTACTCGTCTTTGACCTTCTTGTTCGTAGTAGGGGAGTAGCTCGTTGTAGCCTTGTTTAAGTGCGCCGAATCCCTGGTCAATTTGACCACGCAGGGCTGCTTCTCTTTTGCGAGCTTCTATTCCTTCTGGCGAGTTCTCGTATGATTGTCTGGAAAGATTTGCTTGATATTCATTCCAACCTGGAAATCCTAGAGTCCTTGCGTAATCATCCTGTTTTGCTTTGTTGGATAGATCAACACCGCCACCACCACTTGAAGTTGGTTGTGGGGCTCTATATGCTGCCGTAGCTACCGCATCACTACCACTCTGTGCGAATGCTTGTGGGTTCTGATTCCGTTGAACTGGTCCTAGATACGGCGCATCGCTTCCAGTCTTATTAAATAAAGTTGCGTTTTGATATTGCTGAACTGGTCCTTGATATAAAGCCATATTTTTCCCGTCTGATAACAAAAAAACTCCATAGCCTTTCGACTTGGAGTTACTTGTATACTTATTTATATACGAAACTATTTAATCTTTTAACAGTAAATTATACTGCGAAGATTGTAGACGAGTATATATTAATAGTCACTATGTTGTCAATCTGTCTTTTGGGGCTTCCTCTGCTTTGTAATTAAAATACCCAAGAGCTAATGTCCCACAAAATATATGGTCATTGGGATTAAATCTATCCTTAAATAATTTCTTATTTTCTTCTCGAAGGTTGGGATTGATATAGCCTATACCTAAATTGAGTGCCGTTGCGGATAAATAGAGCTGTTGAATAACTACTCCAGCATCTAGATAAGGCATGAAGTTGATCTCTCCAGGCGCTTTGTAGGCTTGTTTGTGTGCAAATACCAATAACAATTTATCTGCTCTGTGACACCAGCCAACGCCACCCACCAATAGCCCCGAAAGTATTTCTTTTTCGTGCCTGTGTTCAACTATTTTGATAGTGATAGCTTGCCTATTACAAGATGAGGGGCAGAGTGAAGCGTGTTTAAGTAGAATATCTAACTTTTCAGCTTCCACAGGCTTAGAAATGAACGTTCTTTGTGTTCTCCTAGCCTGGAGGACACGCTCAAATCCTACAAAATCGTCTTTATTTAGTTGTGGAGCATTGAGAATACCTTTAGAGAAGGCTAATTGATCTCTTTTTTTGTTTTGATGTTTCTCATATCTAATTTGATATAAGTCTGAGGTATTGTCTTGCGATTGCTTTGGCATCGTGAGTCCTTTTTACTAATTTTGATAGTTTTATTCCGCGATCTGGGTCGTAATTTTCTATTGCATCAATAATCATCTGTTCAGTGACCTCCCTAGGACTCAATCTCCCGGAAAAGTTATCTCTTGTGTGATAGGTGTATCTATCTGGTTCGATGAGTCCCGCTCCCTTAAATGAATCCATCCAATTTCTATGATCTCCACTAATTACGTTCTTGCCACACGCCATAGCTTCCAATAAACACCTACCGATTCCTATACAAACATCTGCTCTATGAATATCCTCGGCAATGTTGTGTGAGTTTTCTATCATTGCAAAATCAACACTTTTTTTTCTACAGGCGCTTTGTATTGTTTCTCTAGCAAGAGCCCCATCATGTGACATATACAGAACCCTTCCACACTTCTCTCTTAGGTTTAGTAACTTAAAAATACTCGTATCGATGGGATTATTTATAACAACGCTATCAAAACCCAATTTCTCCTCAAGTTGTTTAATCTCTTGACTAACTGAGACTCGATAAGATGATTTATTCGTAAACCTCTCGAGGGGGACAAAAGAGGAATGTGAAACCTGGATAATGGGTGCATTTGTCAGCGCAGTGCAGTGGGATGGTTGAGAGAGAATAACTAGATCAGCCTCACCTTCAAAATGAGTGTCGTGTTTAGTTACGCTGTGTCCTAGTTGCTCAAAAGCTGTAGCCAGGGTGTGGGTAAATGACTGCGAGCCACCAACTTTATTTAAGTTCCAATTAACGAGTGCTATTTTCATTGACGGCCTCAATAGTTCCCTTAATAACAGTAGCCCAATCTTTGGCTATATCCTCAATTTTGCGGTGTTGCTTCACATACTCATATCCGGCATTACCAATTTGGATTCTTTTGATTGGATCATCAATAAGTGACTGTACCTTGTCCTGAAACTCATTCGGGGTCGAGTAGAGTAGGCCGTTATGACCATCGGCAATATCATCTTTGTATGGCGGTATATTCTTACAGACATTAGGTACTCTTAAAGCCGATGTTTCGTAGTATTTAACACTCGACTTGAAGTAATTAAATGAGAAGTCTTTAAGAGGGCAAATAGCAATATCTGCATCAATGCAAGCCAGTCTATATCCATGTCCATCAGGCTTAACCCACCCCATAGGATGCACGCGGTCTTTTGGCATATTCTTGATAATTCCATTAAACGGTACACCCAGGATGTATAGGTGTAAATTGAGGTTGCGAGCCATTAGGTTTTCTAATTGATCTCTGATCTCTAGTAAGTCTGGGAAGTGAGTAGAACCGCCCGACCACAACAACCTGACCTCATTCTTGTTTTTGTTAACATCTTTTACTTTGGGGAATATATCAAAGTCAATCGCATTGGGTATTATCACTACATTTTTATTATATTTGTTTGCGTAGTTTCTCAGTTCAAAGGTCGTGACGCAAACCATCGTAGCCTTTTTTAGAATTGTTCTGAACCTAGCCAACCTCTTGGTGTTTTTCTTAACGTCTAAATTAACCCCATCTTTCCATAGATATGTACCATCTTGAAGCTGAACATCTTGAAGTCCATAGGCTCTGTAGAGGTCTGAAAGAGGGTCGATTGACTCGTAGTTATCATCTATGTCAAGAAAGATTGGTTTGTTGATCTTGTCCCACTCAAACTGTTCAAAGACTTCTATTGCCACGAGGTCTGATAGTCTAAGAAGGTAAGCATCAGCGAGTGAGATTGACTCAGATAGTTTTTCCTCTGATAGTGAAACGTCTATGAATTGAACGTCTAAATCGTTCTTCTTGGCCAGCTTAGCAAACTGGATAAGTCTGTACCATCCACAACCATCCTCTGTTCTTGGCTGGAGGATTAATAACTTTTTCATAACTTACTATTTTTTATAACTGCCCATTCATTGTGATATTTCTTGAAAAAATCGGGGTCTTTGTAATAATTGTCCCCGTACACCTTCGTGAAGAATTGATCGACCTCTACGGGGAATGAAGCAATCTTTCGCATTGATTTGCTTTTATTACCCTTTTCAAACACGCCATGTTCTCGGGCATAACCGACATACTCATCAAACTCGTTCTTGCCTGAATAGATCTGATTGATCTCCAACTGTCTTTTGGTATTTATCTCATCGGCTAGTTTTCGGATTGATGCGTCAAATGCTGATTGATTTTTGGGTAACATAGTTTCCTCAAGAAAAAGAGTATCCGGCTCTTTCGTCCCACTCTGCCGTGAAAGCATCTGTGCCATTAGCCCACTGGATGAGTGTCACTGTTCCACTAACTGTTATTTTCTTAATCTGCCACTCTGCTTCTGAGGTGGCTGTGCCGATTTGCGCCTTACCGAAATATGTTGTGTCGGCATCAGCTGTATCAACGGCTGTGGTGAAGTTTCCGTTTGTTACCAGTCCGCCAAAGAGATCTGTTTCAACGACCCTTTTAGCTTCTATGGTCTGGACGTGTTCTCGTCTAGTTACTGCTTGATCAGTTCCTATGTTTGCCATGTAAGACCTCCTGTTGATTGACTAGTGATTTGATTTGACTGTCTAGTCTGATGTAGTTGTATATATTCTTAATTGCTTGTTTGGGTTCTGAGTATCCGAGTTTGTATTGTATTTCTCTGAGTTTTGCTGATAACTGATTCTTATTCTTAATCCCTGCTGCTTTCGCCCATTCAAGGATGTGTTTCAATTCTTGGTCGTGTTCTCTATCTGTTGCGTCTATATCTAATTGTTGTTTAAGTCCGATGAGCCTTATTGCTTCGTTAGTTATGGAGAAGTTATCTCCCTTCATAGCTTCTTCTGAAAAGTCGAAGTCTATGTCGTCATCATTATTGATAACACTACGGGGAGATTGTTCATTAACCACTTTAATTGTTGGTTGTGTAGTAGTTGGCTGATTTATCTTCCTCATAGTGTCTATCTGTTGGTGTGGGGCAGTTTTCACCACCCCACCCATACACTCTCAACTAATTAACTTAATTGAGTAATTTTTCCACTTCCTGCTTCGTTTCTGGATTCGAGCGTGAGGTAGGTTTCGATGACTGCGCGAGTTGCGGAGCCGATCTTAGCTACATCTTGCTTTCGTGTGCCAGCAACGGTTGCGACTTTCCACAGATCATTCTGTAGAATTGCAACCACAGATGAAGTCATGTGGCGGTGAGGTACGATTTTGATTCGACCGAAGTCAGAATCATAAACGTCTACACCTTTGTACACGACTTTGTCCTCTGCATCGGTGTTCTTTGTCGTTCCACCAGTGAAGTCACTGATAGCGCGTTTCTGTCCACCATTTGCATAGGCATAGTCGGGCATACCACCCTCATCCCAGATGTCCTCGAGCGTGTCGTTGAACATATCTTCTGTGAGAGCTTCACTGCCTGTACCAGTACCGGTCGTTACAGTTGTGGTCAGCCAAGCGAGAACGCCTTTAAGACGTCGTGCTGTGCCTGATGCACCTGTGTTACCAGTACCAGTGACGAGGGCATACTCGATGTCTCGAGCGTGTTCCTTCATCTTTTTGGCAAGTTGGTACGCGAACTCATCCTCAAGGCCTGCGGTATCAACCAAGCGTTGTAGATCAGACACCTCAACTGGGGTCATGAAGTACTGCACTGAGTTGGTCAGTCGTGAACGACTGGCTGGTCTAGTGAAAGAGTAGTCTGCAGCCTCAATGTTGGCGTTGTCAGCGGCGTTAGCCAAACTGTCTGTTTGCCATTCATGAAGAACTGCACTTGCTTTTGTCTTTCCGAAGCGAGAGAAAAAAGGAGTCTCGGTTGGCGAGATCATTGTGATCACGTCGGTTAAGTCCTCACGATTTCCGATAGCTTGGAAAGTTGTTTTTGCTGTCGATTGTGACATTGTGTGCTTTCCTTATTATTACTAATTAGGATACGTTGGTAAGTCCACGCTTCTTAAACACCTCTGCCCAAGATTGATCATCGCCTTTTTGAATAGCGTTATCGAGAGCTTGAGTGTATTCAGAATCTGAACTTGACGCACCCTGCGAAGGAGATAGCGCACCTGTTTCTCTGTTCTCATTAGCTTTAACCTGAACATCAGCTAGGGCAACGCCTGTCGCTTCTGCTAAGTCTTGCTTAACGATCTTGAGAGCTTCGGATAACTTAATGACTGGATTGAAAAACGTCTGTCCCGTGCGAGGGTCAACTAGATAGTTTTCCTTCTCGTAGAGTCTGACTGCCATTCTTTCCAGCGCAGGGTTTTTTTTAATGTCCTCGGATTGTGAGACTGACTCTAGGTCTGCCTCATGATCTTTGGCCGCCTGCTCGTAAGCAAACTCTGCTTTAAGCTGTTGCTTAATGTTTTGCGTGCTTGCTTGTAAGTTTCTCTGCTCACGTGCTTTAATTCTTTGTTCTAGTGCCGCTGGATCAATCCCCGATTCATAATCGTCAGGGCTGATAAGTGGCTCATCTTGTGTATTGGCTGAAGCCAAGTCGGGATATTCTCCCTGAGATTTCTGAGCCTTCATCTTCTCCAGAAGCTGTTGAACACGTCTTTCAGCTCGTGTAGGTTTCTTCTCCTGCTGTGTAGGTTCAGCCACCGATTCCTGCTCTTGAATCTCCTCTTGCTCTTGATCGGGAGCTTGAGTTTCCTCTTGAACTTCAGATGAGGACGTTTCATCTGAGGCTGTATCTGCCTCGTTTATCGTCTCTTTGATTTCATCAGTCATGATGATTTCCTTTATACTTTTTACAGACCCGTTACTGAGGGTCGACCACCAGTGAGTTAAAGAACTCAATAAAACCCCTAAGCTTTCTTCAATTCTCTAAGTATTGGCGTACCATCTTCATTCTCGCCGATCATCTCTTTGCCCTGTATCCAGATTGCGTGGTTGTTGTCACATGAGGTACACACCAGCCAGAATCCTCTTTGTCTCCATCTATGTGTAGCTTGCTTTGCTTTCTCTATCGCTCCCTTCCGTATTTCTTCAATTTGTTCAGACGTGATCCCGAATACCTGCTCAAAGTTTATTTGATCACTCTCGGTCTTTTTCTGTTCGTCTGACATTTGCTATTACCTCTGGCAAGTCTCGTACTGTTATCAAATATGTTTTTGCCACCTTTGCGATCATGTATCTAAACCCTATTTCTTCCGGACTATCTGAGGGTTGGATTATTCCCTCTAGGTTGTCCAGTTGCTTAATCATTGAGTTGATGTAGTCCTGTAAAGCTGTAAATCTCGGATCCATAAACAGCGAACTAATCAGCTCATCATTTTCCCTTTCTGTTTCAACGTTTGGTATTTCTTTGATCGCCTCAATAAATACCTTGGTTGTGTCATGCAATGCGGTTTCCATTTATGATCTCCTGCATTATTTGATCTACTTCTTGATTCCCTGTGGGTTGATACTGAGACGCTTGTGGTTGTTGCATAGGCATACCCTGTGGCATACCTTGTCCCATCGTGGGGTCCATGGGTGGCATACCCTGCGGCATTGGGGGCATCATTTCCTGTTGATTGGGCATCATCCCTTCCTCAATTCCCATCTCTTTTGCATCCTCGATAATCTTGTCCCAATCATGGATACCTGAGGTAATGACCCATTGCTTCATGATCTCGGCGAAGTTGATCGTTTGATTGCCTACTGTTATTGTTCCCGTAGCTTGGATTTGCTCTGGTGCGCCTGGGATCTTGAAAATTAACTCAAGTAGAGATGTAAGTGTCTCATTCTCTAGTGCTTGATCTTTTTGAACGGTTGAACCTGTGTCGATGTTGAATCTGTATTTTGTGTCAGTGATATCCGTAGGCTTGATAACTAGCTCACCCTTGTCGCCCTTTAATAACTCTTGAACATCGGGATAGCGTTTCTTGATCTGCTCAACTTCACCCTGCATAAACTTCAATTTAATTGGCTTCTCTTGACGAGCCAGCATTACATCAATCATCTTGTTGTAGATACCTTCAATGGCTATATCCATCATCTTGCGGTCAAAACCAGATCTCATTTGTTGAGTCATCTGTTGCATCTTGAGTGCTTGCGGGGTGTTGTGGGTTAGCGTGTAGCCATTAGTTACATATAAATGGTTTGGAGTGTCTACGAACAAGCACCTGCTTTCCTCTGGCTCTGATTTCTGAATAGCAATGATGTTTTTGCGCTTCTTGGCATTAATGTAGATGCGGTACTTATTTCCGTACTTTTTTAGCTCACCCCTATACACAGCACTACTAACACCAACAACCATAGAGGTGTAGTAGCCAAGTGACCTAGATAATTCTAAGAAGTCTTGAGCTAGTTTTTCACTGGTTGTACAGTACTCGATACAAGTTTCTGTGGCGTGGTAGCCGTCAGTGTCAATCAATCCTTGAAAGAGTCTTTGTCTGTTTTCTAGTGAGTTAAAGAGATAATCTTCTGGGATCCATTTTTCTTTTGATAGATGCCCTTTAAGTCCGTATTCCTCAAGTGAGTCAACAACTTTTCCATAAATCCTAAACTCATTGGCTCTCTTACCCTTACTAACGAGTCTGTCTCCAACTGGTAGTAACTCTCTAACAGCATCTTTAATATCTTCTTTTGAGTTGGTAAAGCTTATAGTCTGTCGATCTTCACTAAAACCACCGTCTCCAAGTAACAACCCCATCAAATATGGATCTATTGGTAATTCCTTTGCTTCCATCTCAACCGGTGCTACTAGATCTACGCTGTAGTAGTAGCTTTTATTAGTTTTTTCATATCTCTTGTCGTAAGCGTCTCTAAAGAGTCCAGTTTCTAACATTTGAGCTAGTGTTTTATCTTCTTTTTTAGCGTGGTTTCTTTTATTGGTTACAGTCCACAAATGGTCTAGAGAGCAGTTTGTTTTTGTGCCATCAGAGAAGTACACATCGTATGAGTCGATCTTGCCTTGTTCGTGTATCTCAAGCACTTCTGCTGACTTACCAGCATCATCAATAACTTTGTCCCCAACCTGTAACTCTCCCATTGTTACCCAACCCGTAGGAGTTAGCACTGGTTCTGAGTATCTTTGGCTTTTACCAAGTCCTGGATCGGTGTTAGAGCTAATCGAGGTGTCAGTTGTGTTGGTGAGGGTTAACATCGCACCCTTTAAGAAAGCATAAGTAGATTGAAATGTATTGAGTCCTTGAGGGCTGATCTGCATTTGGTCGATTGCACCCATGTTGCCACCCTTAACAAACCACATAGCTCCAGGATCTCGCTTGATTGTTTCCATGACTAGGTTTTTAGGATCTAATTTAAGTGGAGGGAAGATACTCATTTTCACACCATCCATGTAGAGATTGACGAGAGATGATTGCGCTTTGTGCAAGACCATACCCCTCTCAAACTCACCCAAACCAAAGAAGCGATGTAGCAGTGGGTAGGAGTGGGCAATAACAATAGGAATCTCACCGTTTTTATGGGGGTTGTCTATGTCTCTTAGAATTAACTTCATGTCTTTGCTAAAGGTGATCCAGCGGTCTTTGTAGTAACGAGTGATTAGCTCAAACTCATCCTTTTTGCTTGATGAGCCAGAGGTAGAGTCTGTTGAGTACTTTTCTTCGATGAATGTCTGATAGTCTGTGTCTGGTTTAGCCTCTGGTGCATCAGTAATTAACTTGTCAATGTTCTTCCAATACTTTGTATCTCTGTCGAGCAACCACTTCTTGCTAACAACCGAGCGGACACTGATGTAGTCACATGAATTGACAGTGTATCTACCTTTTTGAGGCACGAGTGATCGTGCTGGAATAAGGGTAAAGTCTGCACCAGTGTACTGATCGGATTGAACGTAATCGACTAGTACCCCAAATGAGCCGTATACCTTACGATAAAGCGAGAGCAACCAAAACTTAGTGTAAATATCAAATTGTGTATTAGCGTTGGGCAGTATGTGATTCTCAAGTAAGAGATTCATAAGTAAAGACTTACCCTCATCCCCCAGATAGGCTTTTACCTTGCCCGTTGGCATTTGCGCCATTGTTTCGTTGTTTTGCTTAAGGACTGCCGTCTGAAGTGTCGGGTCTACAATTTGTGACTTAGTTGAACCCTTAGTGATCTTATCAACCCTAACACCCATGAGTACTTTTTCCTTAGCTGTGAACTCATCGTGGATGGTTGAAAGGGCGTCAAAGTCTTGGTTATATTCATCAATAATCCGAGAGATATTAACCTCTTTTCTCTCTTTCTTTGCTTCTGCTTTGGGAGTTTTCTTTTCCTCGACTACTTGAGGTTTAACTGATTTTTTTTGTTTGTTTTTGTTGTTTTTTGACATAAAAAAAGACGCTCCCCTTGCGGGTAAAGCGTCTATGGTCGCCAGATACTATTCTGGTTAGAGACAGGGGTATGATAACACTATTTAATGTGGTTGGTCAAGATTAATAAATATTTCACTGTTCCAGCCAATCTTTTTGATCTTGCCGTTGTGGAAAACTATGTTGAAAAGTAATTCATTTGTGTCTCTACCCTGTAATGCTGAGTTGATTCGTTGCGAGATGTGTTTTATTGCTTGGGTGTTGTCGTTGGTGTCCTGAGCTGATCGGTTGTAGAGGTAGGATTGTTGGCCATCTATCCTCATCTTAACGACTTTACCGTTATTTATAACCATTTCAGGCTTGATCTTTCCAGAACCTATTTGTTGGGCAAACTTGAATAGCTGGGTGTACATATCAACGTCGGTCATTAGTAAAATCCCGTGCTATTGAAAATACTACTCGGTAACGTGTACTCTTCTTCCTCTGGTTTGAGTGAATCAAACGCATACCTGACCCCATCCAAAAAGTGATTCCATTGCTCTATGGGTGTATTTATGACTATTCCATCCTTATTGATCTTCCAAGCGTAATTCTCATACTCTTTCCAGCCATTACGACTTCTTTTAGTCATGCTAATTTGCTGATCCTGAACGTACTGTATGCCCTGATTGATTGAGTCTCTACCTTTTTGTGCTGGCAGGATATTGACTCCATAGCTTCTGATCTCATCAATACTCTTAGGTTCGGCGCTGTCTGCTATGACTAGGGCTGATTTGAGAGAGTTAAGAGTGTCTGCTATCTCCTTATTGCTCATACCCTTTTTGTAGACAACCTCATCGAGTATATAGCCTCCGTTGTAGTAATAGAGTGCCACAATGCTCGTAGGATCATTCGTGTACCCGAAATCAACTCCATACCTCTCTAGCCTGGCTTCGTGGGGTATGTCCTCAATCTCTACCCAGTTAGAGTAGATCTTGCCCTGTACCACTTCCGGCACGAGTCCTCTCACCATGTTGTGATAATGCGCTGGCTTACTAGTCTTATAATTCTCATAGTTTGCGGTAGCGTTTGAGTCGAGGTTTAATTTGTTGTCGTGGTAGCTCGTGTGAATGAAAGTCGTGTCTATTATGTCTGCTTTGAGCTTGGGGGCGTAGAAGTCCTGAGTGTCGGAGGGTAAGAGATCAAACCATCGCCTAATAATCCAGTGAGTCTTTGCTGGGGGATTAAGCAAGAGAATGATCTTAATATCACCCTTAACAGTTCTAAGTGAGTCATCCAACTGCATAAAATCTTCTTCGGGGATCTCGTCAGCTTCCTCAATAATCACGCAGTTGTAGTTTGCAAGTGATTTAAGTTTGGCCCTTTGATCTGATGATGATTTCTTGAATCCAACCGCATTGATTGAGTTATTGCCGTGATCTATGTGCATGAGGGAATTGTTGATGGTGACTGAGTTCTCAATCTCTGCCTCGTCAATTCTGTCTGTTATTTCTCTGAATATTGAATTACGAATATCGCCTAAGATATATCGCATGATGGCACAACGGAAAAACTGATCTGAGATAAGATGTGAGAGGGCAAACTGAGATGCGACGGTTGATCTACCGGCGCCTCTACCTCCCATAAGGATTGTATAGCGTGATTTATTAAAAAATAGAGGTTTGTAGACCTTATTTACTTTTTGGTTCATCTGAAAAATCTTGAAAGATTATTGTGTTTCCCCGTAGTTTCTCTCCTCCGCTGGTAATGTCTTTTTTCTCAATCATCATTCCCTTAATCTTTGCAGCTAGGGTTAATTCTGGAGTTCTGTTTTGAGGTTTCCTATCTATATCTTCACCCAATGCCCCTAGTATCTTGTCGTCAGGTAAATACTTCTCAATTAGTTCTTGGAAGCCTTTAGAGTTGGTAAGTTTTTGTGGTGTGCTAGCTGTAGCAGGAGTATAGCCAGCATCCAACATTGACCGACTAACGTTTCCACCATTTTCCACTAGTTTCCCTACCGCTAGTTTTTGTTTTAATGTTGCCATATATCTTTATCTTTTGCCGCATCTGATGCAATAATACCATACCCCCTATTAGCTTTAGTCATTCTTAACCTCTATCTGCTTAACTAATATTACTTCACCATCTAGTACCTCTTGATACACATTCACACCCGTTACTGTAAATGCTTTTGGTTCTATTGCCTCTAGTGTTATAGGTGGCGTTGGTAGAGTTTCATCATTGCCTTTTAGAGTGATAGTGAAATAAAACTTAGCTTTCATTCTTTCTCCAATACTTCTTTTACAGATTCCCAGAGTGCATCGCAAAGTTCAGGCGTTAAATGTTCAAGGTTTGGGTCATCGGGATATGGCTTTTTGCCTTTAGTCAAAGTAAACAGGTCGGGGTTTCTATCGTAGTTAATCCAAAAGTTTTGACCCTTCATTGTCAAAAACTCTATCATTTTTCCAATAGTTACCTCTAAAGAATTAAGTCCCCACATATAATCATCATCAAGCTCTGGATTGAAAAAACGCTCAAGCTCATGCTTCTGTTTGATAGTAAGTGAGTCTAGTTGTTCAACGGTTATGTGTTGTTTCATAGTTACCAAGTTATTTCCAGCGATAGGTTTTATTAAGATTTATCTTCTCTCTTTGTTTTTTAAGTAGATCGTCTTCAATCTCCTGGAGGGTTGGTAGATCCTTCCCTTCTCTGAAATATTTTTCTATGATTTCCTTTCTTTATGTGCCACTAATCTGCCTTCTTTTCTGCAAGCCGCGTGGTACTTTACTACTTGATCTGGATTGGTAAACTTGTATTTACCATCCTCATAAACTTTTTTTCCTCTGTGAGCTATTAAAGCTGCTCCACAATATTCACAAACTTCTGTCATATCTACTCCCTATAATTTACACATCTAATATCTACATTAGAGCTACAGGGTAGTTTCTCTTGGTCTAGTGATATCTTAGCTACAATTAAGAATAAGAATCCTAATCCTAGTGCTACCCCCAGTGTTATCGGTAGAATATATTTCATACTTTCAACCTTTCTTTCCACATAAGTGTTTCAATACTTGGAAAATCTACTTGCAGACCCAACTTCTCGCTAGTGAATCTTGTTATCGTGTCGAATACTAAATCAATTTCCTTGGTGGTCATTTGTGTAGTGCTGTCTTTTCCGAGCTGAGCCTTTAGAATTGGCTTGTAGATTAGTTCTTTTACAGTCTTATCGCTCCAGGGTACCGAAATATTATGTTTTAGGGTTGTTTGTACATCTAGTCCAGCGTCATTGAGAGCCTTGGAAAGATGATTAAAATATAAATGGAGAGAATTGTTCTGCCTTAGAGTTCTCTTTTTTTCTGTCTTAAACACAAAACGACCTCTCAAGTAATACTTGCTCAGGTCGTATCCTGATTATAGCATGTTTATTCATCTTTAGAATACTCTTTCTCTAGTTCTAGTCTGTCGTAAAGTAATGCCTTGATATCAGCGGCTACCTGTTTTGATAGTTTCCTAAGACAATAAATCCTGTTTGCGTATACCTCTCTCTCCTCATCGTAAGTCACATCCATTGGCATAATCTCATTTAAGATGGGATCTATTTGTTTTAGGAAGTTTATGCAAAGTTGTTCTTGGGTATCTCCCTCTGTGTAGTATTTAGTTTTCATTCTGTACTTTCTGTGATGGTTTCACGCTTTTCATCCCAAGCAAGCCCGAAATCAACAAACTTTAGACCAACATTAAAAGTCCACCTTCCAAAAACCTTTCCCAAGTGAAACCTAAAGTGATGTCTACCGAAAGATAAGTACCACCTAGTCTCATAATTGTGACAACAATATGGACAAATTATTGGTTCTTCGCAATAATGTGAGTCGTTGCTTATTGAATCTTGCCTCATAGTTTTTCTTCTCCTTGAATAATTCTCGCCAGTTTGTGAAGTATAGATGCTCTATTAGCACTGCCGTTTTCCATAACCATTTTGTAAATTGCTTTTCTCTCAGCAAGGATGGCTGATTGTTCTATTTGAGAGATTACCTGTTTGAGGTCTGCTACATCTGGTACTACCTGCCTACCCTCATCATCATAGGGGAATATCTCGGCAACATGACAATCATTACCTCTACCACGCCATCCAACTCTATCAATATGAAATGTGTCATCAAACAGCTTCTCAGCTTCCTTACTTAGTGTTGGTGTTTTATTTTCTTTACATTTACCACATACATCATTGACCAGATTATGGCTCATGCAGTTACAGTTATTGCAGAATGTTATTTTATTGAGATTCATTTGCCCTCACTTTCTTCCAGTTCCCTGAAAATAGCTCCGTAATATGTGATTCTCATTGCTGGATCTATATAAACCAATAATGCTTGATCTCTTAAGAATGAAGCCTCACTTGAGTTTAGAATTGCTGCTTCTAATTCCCCTGGACTAACTGGCCGTTGTTTCCTTAGTAGCCCAATTGGTAACTTTAGCAGTTCTCGTCTATTTATCATCTCAATACTCCACTGTCATTTTTACTTCACCTGTTTTCATTTTGTCCTGTAGCTTGTCTTGGAGTAGCCCCCATTTTATCTTCCAGATAGGAGTTGCTGTCACCTTGCTCTTAATCTCCAAATACTCTAGTGTGCCGTCATTATGGGTGATTAGAAAGTCTGGGTATACTTTACAAATAAGCGTTCCGTTTTCTCCCCTAAGTTCTTCCTTGACCTGACGGGTCCAGCTCTTAATCTCTTTAGCCTTAACAAGATAATCTAGCTCTACAGACTTATTGGCTTCCTTCTGGGAATGATAGATAATACCATTGACTGTTTTCTTTACAGCTCGATATTTATTATCTCCCTTAGTCTGCCAAGTCTTAAAGTATGTCATCTGAACCACCTCAATAGCTTCTGAATAAATGTTTCTTTTGGCATTTCTTCTCGACATCTGTAGCTATAGATTCTTTTCATATCTGACTGCACACCTCTCGCAAACTCAATCTTTTCTTTATTTAGTTTAGCTTTCTGTTTTTTTTGTATAGATTTGCCTAGATTCTTTTTAGTTTGCATGGTTATTTCTTTTCCTTTCCTTTACTAGCCATTGCCTCAATAAATGCTTGAGGTAGTACTGTCATCTGCGCTTGCATAATTGCCGCCCTTTCTTTTTTGTCTACTTTCTCAATTTCTTTTAAGAGTTCAACGGGTGTTTGTTTTTCAGTCATTCTGTTCCTTTCAAGAGTTCTGGGTTCTCATATACGTTGCCGATAACCTCCAGCCACTCTCCAGCCTCAGACATTAAACCGATCCGTGGTTCAAATCTTGCGGTTTTATCATTCCACTCAATAGCCACTCTTGGCAGAGGTTGGGGATGATCGTGATGCAAGACAATATCTCCTTCATAAATCTCTACACCATTTATGTCTTTAAGACCAGTGAATTGCATGAGTTCCCACTCATCAGAAAATATGTTTTCTCTCCAGGGAATCATAAAATTAAATTGAACCGCTCTACCCTGCCTTAACATCTGTTTATCAGTGAAATTCATCTGTTTTTCTTTTTTATCCCAAACTCTAAACTTAATTATTTTCATTCTGTTCCTTACTGATTAGCCTTATAAAATGCTTGTGCAAATCCTTGCGGAGTAATGGACCGGAGAGCCTGGCGATCTAGTTTCCCGAATGACTCTGGGTGAATGTCTTTAAACTTAATCATGTCGAACTTGGGCATTGATCTTGCTAGACTAGGAAGCTTCTGTGAATTAGTCTTATGTAATTCAATCTGTTCTTTAGTAAGAACTTCTTTAATATTACTGCAAGTTTTTACTGGATTATGAAAATATCCCCAAATAGCCGTCTTTTTTTTGTAAGCATCTCCAAATTCCCAGGGTGAAAAAGTAAATGTCGGATGTCCTATAAACCATTTAAGCCTGCCATACCAAGGGTTTTCCAATGCCCAGAACTTCAGAGGGGAATACTTTTGCTGGTCGCTATCTGTTCTAAACTGAAAATGGCGAATGATTTTTAGACAAGCCTCAACTACTTCCCACCCTCCTTCTAAATCTCTTGGGGTTTTAGCATTAGTCCGAGCATCACTAAACATAGTGCAAGGTGGAGCTGCTAGAATTCCATAAACATTTTTAGGTGGTACATATGTTCGAACATCATTATCGGGAATTGTCACAAGTCTCACATCGTAGCCAGCATCTGAGTATGGTTTGCTCCAAGAACCAGTACCACCGCAGAGGTCGAGTATGATTTTATCTTGATTAGTCATTCTGTTCCTTTCAAGAGTTCTGGGTTCTCATAGATGTTGCCGATTACTTCACAATCCTGATGCAAATAATCACTTAGCGGGTAGCCACCATCCTCATTAGTATCAATTCTGAAAGAACCTGCATAAAAATAAACTGTGAATATTCCATGTGTTATCAAGGGGTCATTTTCATCTGTGGATACTTCAATTCTCACAAGATCCCCCTCATAAATCTCTACACCGTTTTTGTCTTTAAGACCAGTGAATTGCATAAGAACACACCAAGTTACCTCATTCACAGATTCATTTTCAAAATCAATTTCATTTACCTCAAACATTCCCGTGTGTTTGCCGTAGGCTCTAAACTTAAGTTCTTTCATTCCTGTTCCCTTTCAGTGATGCTAGTTTTGTTTTGAGTTGCTTTAGGTGTTTTAATTTTTCATCCTGAACAATTCGCTCTATCGTGGGATCGTCAGAAACAAACTCATGCGGTGTTAACTCGTCCTCAATCAACTCCTCCACCTCCGCTATATACCCCTCTCGCTGGTCTTGGAGGGCTTGAGCATGGCTAAGATCATTCCATTTGCACCACTCTCTGAAACTTTTTCCTGATACCGTATCGTCAAATTGGTTGATTGTTAGCAGTGGCTCTGATAATTGTGGTTTATTCATAGGTTTGCATAGATTCTTAGATAAATACATAGATTACTAGATTGCTACGGTAGATCACTGGTGCAGCGAAAGCCAACGTTGTGGTGCCGATTCGTCGGAGCAGCATCCAAATCTAGTATGAAGTCGCCTGCGTAAGACGTATAAACCCAAGAGGTTCTGCGAAGGAAAGCACATCCAGCCCCTTCTATCCATTCAAAACACACATCTTCGCCATACGATAACTCCTCAATGCCTAGAAAATCCTTATCTTTGTGGCTAATATTTTGATTTACCAATTTATAATGCTCTAGTAAGGCCAGCATCTCTCTGATATCTGGTAGTCTATATCCTAGCTTCTCAGCTTCTTCTTTAGCTTCATAAAAGTTAATATTGTTCCAGACCTTACCATCCTTATTACGCATTTTCTTCTTCATGATCTTAAAGGGCTTGCATCCATATTTCTCAAGAGTAGGGCAGTTCTCATTGTTGATTTCTACCCATTCAAAATCGTCTTTGTGTTCGAAATAAATATTAATCG